>Ga0214478_101415_pt1 | contig 11993 bp, 8 predicted proteins | sample M1_20Mar14CPVII9_2_FD_178001 | JGI IMG/M metagenome (GOLD analysis project Ga0214478, IMG submission 178001) | Marine eukaryotic communities from Monterey Bay, California, United States - M1_20Mar14CPVII9sort6BwellD7 | ecosystem: Environmental > Aquatic > Marine > Unclassified | place: USA...
ATATGGAGAGGATGAAGAGATACATCAAGATTCATTAACATATTGTGATGAAATGGGTATGGTTGTTGCTGCATCTAATAATGATGATGGATATACAGTTGCATCTACATTTGAACTCAATGGTAAGGAACTGTTACAAGCTGATCATCGTCCAACGTGGAAATCACAAGATACGGATAATGTAATTGTGCCTTCTTCAAGAGGAGGTGGCGGTGGAAGTAACAACCCTACTAGACCAACTGCACACTTGTTATCGTGTTCCAACGAAAGCATGACAGTTGTGTTTACAACACTAGGAGGAATGACAAGTGCATTTCAATTTGACTCGTCCGGTATGAAACAACTTTGGTCATCAGAAGAGGCATTAGGATCTATTTCATCTGCCATATTTTTAGATGAGACACATGCAGTTGGAAGTGAAGCAGACAATGCCGATGACGAAGAGGAGAAGGCCTTGAGTGATTTAAAGTTTAGCAACCGTATCAAATCACAATTATCATCATTTCAAGACTTTGTATTTGGTGGTGGGGCAGTGTCATCACTTACATCATTGGCATTAATGTCGGATGAGAAGAAGGCTGAGCGTGATATGGCATTTGGGTTTGCCAAGATATCTGTAATGCTTTCAGAGAAGTTACATCGTGTTGTAGCTTTAGATACCGCGAGGAAAGGACGTGTTGTTTGGGCAATGAATTTGCATCCTCGTGCCTTATGGCATAAATTGATACACGGAGGTCAGTTTGTATCATTGAGCGATCCACATGGTAACGGCGGAGTTCATGATCATGAGATGTTATCGCTAAGTTACATTGAATCTAGTAGTGGGTCATCTGTCGATTGGAAATGTTTTGACGGGACAAGTGGTAGAGTATTTACAAGTGAGACTCTCTCGGTGTCAAGCTCTGTTGTCCAAGTAGTCCCCCTGCGATCATCCACACATCACCCACACGAGGCCAAGAGTTGTCGTCAAGTAGCATTACTTGTTCATTCTGATAACTCTGTTAGTGTTGTACCTGATACTGCTCGTTCGTATCTAATTGTGGATGAGGCAATGGCAGCTGCGACAGGAAATGGTTTGTTTGTACACACTATTGATAAGTCATCCGGCGAGTTCCACGCTCTTCGAGTGTCAAGAAAGAATGTTGGCTCGGGTGATCAAGTCCAACCATTCGAGTTGTCTACAGTTGGTACAACAATCTTTGACCCAAAACAAGAAAAGATTGTCAATGTTGCATATCCTCGTCGTGGCGAGGTGATTCAATCACCGTCCACTGTACTAGGTGATGATGCATTGTTACTCAAGTACTTGAATCCCCATGTTATAGTGGTAGTAACGGAAGCTACCAAGTCTTTCCTGTCAGATGTTACAGCTGAAGATGGAAGTGTTGCTACTAGAGATGGCTTTTACAACGCTCTATCTTCAGGTCAAGACAGTGGATCATCTTCGGGACAAAAGAGAAAGCCTCTTGGGGCAAGCAAGCCTGGTGGAGATGTACCATCCGTCAATACTGCCACACCATCATTATTTGTATCACTTGTCGACTCTGTGTCAGGACAGATACTGTATCGTGCATCTCATGCCCACGCTCTTGAGTCAGATATCACGGACGATGCTGCACCAATCGACGTCCCTGTCGTCATTAGCGAGAATTGGATAGTGTACTCCTTCTTCAATCAACGAACACGACGTACAGATGTTGGAGTGCTCACGCTTCACGAAGGTATGATTGATAAGAATGGTATCACCGCCTTTACCGCACCTGATCAAGAATTATCATTCTCGTCTCTTGAATCTGCCAAGCCAATTGTTCTCAGCAAGACATATGGACTAGCAAAAGCAATCACTGCTATAGGTGTAACAACGACAAAGGCTGGGATAAGTTCAAAACAATTTCTATTTGCAACTGCCAATGATCAAGTGATATCTATTGATAGGAGGTTGTTGGATCCGCGAAGACCAACGGGGGAACTCAAGGATAGTGAAAAGATGGAGGGTTTAATGAAGTATTCACCTCTATTACCAATCATGCCTTTGAGAACACCATCACATGTCTATGAGGTGTCTTCTGTTGAGTCAATTACATCTGCATCTGCAAATGTTGAGTCTCAATCATTAGTTATTGCATATGGTGGAGCCGATGTATTCTTCACTAGATTAGCACCATCTAAGGGGTTTGACTTGCTTCCTGATGACTTCAACCGTGGTTTATTATCTATAGTTGTGTTAGGTCTGATTGTTGGATTGAAAGTTCTAGGGTCTATGAATAAGAAGAAGATGGTAAAGATGGGTTGGGCATAGTAAAGATGGACCATTATATTTATTGATAATGATACTAGACATTACCACACTAAACATCAGTAATCTATTGGTCGGTCTCAGGCTTTGTGTTGAAGATGAGGAAATCAACAAGGTCCTCGTTAACGAAATAATTCGAGTGCGCGCTAACTGCCGACAAGTACTCGTTGTCGATAATTCCTGGCTGCATTTGAAAGTCAACACGAGTGTTTTCTCCACCTAAAGCAAAGATGCACTCTCGTCCCCTAATACAACCAGAGAAGTTTGGCTTACCGTCCTGTGGCTTTTCGTTTCCACCATCACTTGCAGCTGCAACCTTTCGAGCTTCTTCATCTGCCGCCGCGGCCTGAGCCGCTGCATGCTCGGCAGTCTTATCAAACATGGCGCCAAACGAGCCGAGTCCACGAAATAGAGCGTCTGCACCTTGTCGGACTTTAACATGGACTCTAACACCCTTGCCATCAGGAGATAGAAACAATGGTTTAGGAAATTCACTGTTATCTACGCCTTCTGGCAACAGTAGTGGCTCTATTCTATATGCGACTGGGTCACTGTGCGTGGTTAAGTAGAATGTAAGAAGCATACAACATATAGAACGTATTTCAACACTGCGCCTACTTACCTTGGATGGAATATATTGTAGAGTGCTCTTGTTGGCAGCGAGAAAGGGCTGCATATCAACGGGCTTATATTGAACACTCTAGGGATCTCTTCTTCTTCATTATCACATGGAATTAAACTAGCCCGTTGAGCTTCGGCGACAGCTCTCATTTCATCAAAAACAGGATGTGCCCCTCGTAAAGTAAGAAACAAACCAATTGGTGATCCTAGAAAGATAGTGAGATCAGGAGTAAATGGAATAGTTTCCAACATTTTCTTTGGTAAACAAGGTCCCCATACTCCATGCTTGCTATCTGTTTCGGCTCCTCTAGAGAAAGTTAGGTTATCTTCTCCAGTTGCATTATTCCGAGATGGCGATGAAGGCACATCAATTCTAATTGGATCAACAGCAGTACCCTTTGGCTTGTTCTTTTCAAGATTATCTCTCAAGATTGATAGAATGTCCCATGCAATTACACTTCCCAAAGAGTGCCCAATTATTGAAAACTTGCCTCCTGTAGTGATGAAATGAGGATTTATACACTGGAAGGTGGAGTACAATTCAACAATCTGAGTGGTCACACATGTCAAGATTGCTTCACAAAACTCAGGAGTGAGGTACATCAATACATCGAAGATAACATCATTTGCAATCGACCTCAGAGCAGGTATACTATTCAGTGTCACGGCATTGAGAGATGTCACAAGAGAATGTGAAGGTGATCTAACCTTGTCGTACCATTCTATTGGAATAAACTCAATCCTATTTGGTGGCGGAGGAGGTGGTTGCTTGTTCCTTTCACACTTTTTGCACTCATCTCTCCATGCTAATACTTTCTTCTTATTGACTGTCAGCCTCAACTGATCTACTTCCTCACACATTGTCATCGTAGAATTTTCTTCTTTACACCACATTGCTTCGCCTACTCCATGGATTACAAAGGCAACATGTGTTAAATCACCTAATGCATTCTCGTCATCCTCACCTTCAATAGTATATTGTCCATATCCTCTTTGGAGTGTGTATTGTATTTCACCAAAGCCCAAAAAGTTACTCTTCCGCGTTTTTTTTCTCATACACATTTGACCTCCATTTCTAACAACGCATATCTTATAATCAGATTCTTGTTCTAATACAATTTCTTCCTTTAGTACTTCCTCAATCCCTTCACCAAGTGAACTCGATGCCCTTATTGCATTTTGATACAGCAATTCAACTTGCCAACTATCTGATTCTGGCATGGGTTGAAGTATAAATTCCTTATTGTTCTTTTTAGATTCCTCCTTTGTAAACCATGTTGCAGGCATTAACTTCGTAGTCGGTCGGTTTATATAATTGAAGCGAATAGTACCATTCTTTGGGTCGGCTGTAGCTCTTCCACCTTCAATTAATATTTCTTCCCCTATAATAATAGGTATGTAGTTGCAATTGGTTAAGTAGAAAATTACATGTACATATTTTAACATAATTGCAACATATAATATTATACATACCTCTACTCTCATTAAGAGCCTTACAATCGATCTTTCTTAGTGGCTTCCAAACATCACCATCCTTTGCTCGAGTTAACCAAACCCTCGGCAGCATGGTTGTTGCATCTTCGATAGAATCCCAATTTGGCATAATGATATGTTTTGTTATAACTTTTCCTACGAAATGTACCTAAATTATATGTGAAGGATGTGTAAGAAAGCGGAGATATATAGATATATATAGCAAAAAGAAACCTATAACGAACATTACTCACTCTACTAATATTAAGCTGATGCAAACAATAAATAGAATGGGGGATCACTACTATAGAGTTAAATAGCAAGAGACAACCAAATCGGCAACACCACAAGATATATAATATATTGAAAAATGAAACCGTTCAAAGATCCTATTCTTGCGTCAAAGGCATTCACCATCCGAAAGAGCACTGCTGTTTTAGTACAAAGTACATCGTATACTATCATACAGACAACCTAGTGTTCAATATCATATCGTTCTCTAGATTATGGCAACAGCGAGAGCTTTGCTTCTATTACAACATTGAGCCCAGCAAAGCACTGAAATATTTAACGAAGTAGGATAGTATGATGGTATTTTACTTTTAGAAAGGACCTAATGCAACCCGACTTGGTGGCCAAACTCGTGCTATTGGTCTTCCTTTAACATCTCCTGTTGGCAATGGACCCCATACTCTTGAGTCGACACTAACAGCTTTGCAGTCGCCAAGCACATATAACTCATCACCTGCAAGTTTGTCTATGTCTTTCCCCTTTCCATTCTCTAGTAGCTTATCAATCAGACGAAGAGGTTCATCTTCACATAGACTACGGTCAGGTCCAACAGCATCTACTCCATTGATCTTTACATTGTTGTCTTGCACAAGTTTTATATTCGTATCACCTGGCAAGCCGGCAATTCTCTTTACAAAGAGAGATGTACTGGATATAGTATTTGATCCCATGACTTCTCTTAATGTGTCGGGTGGTTGAAATAATATCACATCTCCAAGATGTGATCTCTTATAAACTCCAGGTAACTTTTCAACTAACAAAACGTCACCCCTAAGAAGCGTCGGTTCCATACTTGCAGATGGTATCTCATATAGTGATATAAAGTTTCTTGCCAATAAAGTTGCTGGTATCGGTGTCAATGCTACCGCCAGTGCAAGACTATATGTGAGCCAATCTCTTTGAAATGCAGATGTTATCCTTGGTATTGCAGAATCAAAGTTGAATCTAGTAGTTGTAACCTGGGATAGTTGACCAGCAGTAATTTCAATCGGCCAATCTGTTGTCTTTCCTTTCTTCTTCCACAATTGTTGTTGTGTCTTCCATCCACATGGTCTCATCGCCAAAATCGCCTGAGCTTTATCATCATTATCTAAAGAATCAGTAGTAAAGATTGGCGTCCCATCTTTGTCTGTCACTGGAAGGTGCGCATTTCACAGGTTACGAAAATGAAGAGAGATGATAAAACGTATGTTAGTACATGCGGTTTACAAAGACAAAAAAAATTCAAACGAGAACTTTCTTGTCATGATTCGGTAGTCTATACCTGGATAGACAAATTGTTCTTTCAAAGCTTCTACTTCAATTTCCAATCCTTTAACTGCGGTAGGAACTATAACTTCGCCCACCTTATAGCTCTGTCTTTTCGCTGCTCTCAATACTGTACCTATTGCACCATTTTGAAATGGAGGCCAGGCAAAGGAACTTTCGCCACTTCTTTTATCAAAGACTGTAATCTCTCCTTTGCAATAGAGATCGTCTAATGAATTGCAAATCTGTTGTGAATTCCAAATACTAGATCCCCAGTCTGTTGTCCTGCCTGATGATTCTACAGCTTCCATTTCAGTAGAGAATGTCATGGCAGCAGACCAGGTGGTATTAGATTTTGGAAGCCCTCCAGAAGTGCTTATTGGTAAAGGTTCATCGTTTCCATTACACAATTGCAATCTCCAACCAATATCGACTTCATCTCCGTACTGTTTTGGCAAATATCTAAGGTATGCAGATGCCGGTGGACTAGCACCATTACTTCCATCGCCTACAAATCTACTCCGAGGATATAATAGTATCTGAAATAGTTCACCGTCAATATCAAACTCATCACTGATAATACAATAAGGTATCGTTTGACCATCTTCAAGTTTCCCGACATTGGACCTATCTTTTGATATAATAGCTGATATAGGTCGAGGATCATTCCACAGTTCACTAAATGTTTCAATAAAGGAAGTAGGTTTAGGTCTCCTATTACTTATCGTCAGAGGTATTGAGAAGGAGTATGTATTACTTGTTGTAGAAAATCCATTGGCAGAGATGATGAAGAGTAGCTGTAGAAATAATCTTATCATCATGGTAGAATCACACATAATGTAACCACACAATCTCCTCGATGAAATCACAGTGAGATACAATATATACCAACAACCTTTTCCGCTCTAAGGGTTAGATTACAAAGGCCACCTCATCTATTCCTCATTCCTCATCCTAATTGTCATTTTTTATTCATCCAAAGATACCGGCATAGCGTATCTTTTTTAGGTCAGTCCGCAATACATTGTCAGATTATCTTGAACGGACCTAAAAGCTAAAGCTGAGGAGGAATTCAATCATGACCATTCACTATTGCCACAAACTTAATAAAATACATACAAACAACAATACCATATCATACCCTTAATGAGGCGTAAGAGTGGGGAGTCATCAGAGAAGAAGAATCAAATGTCTACAGATACAGAAAGTATGAACAATCAAATGAATCCGCTAATGGTTGAAACACAGGGCAGTGATATATCAATCCCTGAAGGTGGTGATAATGATAGGTTTACTAATGAAACAACTGCATTGAATTCAGCAGGTGCTGGTAATGCCGAATTCTTAGGTCAAGCACTACGATTCCTATTCTGCTTCACTGGATTACAGGTATCATATCTAACATGGGGATATATGCAAGAATTAATTATGACTACAACATTTGACCCAACAACAACAGCCCCCGATGGGAAGTTCCCAAGTGCAGCGTTTTGTGTATTCTCAAATCGTTTCTTGGCAATCATTGTTGCAATTATTGCAGTGCGTATCCGTCATGGTGCCGTGCTTGCAAATAATGCTGCCCCATTGGTAGCATTCGCTCCTTGTGCATTATCAAATACTATGAGTTCATGGAGTCAATATGCATCATTACGATATGTCAGCTTCCCCGTTCAGACTGTATTTAAAAGTTCCAAGATTATCCCAGTCATGGTCATGGGTAAGGTGTTGAAGGGTACGAGCTATCCAATTTCTCAATATGTCGAGGCATTATTAATTACAATCGGTGTTGCCATTTTTAGTGTGGCTAGTAAATCATCTGATTCAGACAGTTCTACTGAAATTGTTGGATTATTATTCATGTGTATGTATATTTGCTTTGATTGTTTCACTTCTCAGTGGCAAGATAAGGTATATGTCAAGTATGGCCGAGCCAATGTCGATCCATACCAAATGATGTTAGGTGTTAACAGTTCAGCAATTATAATGACCACCACTGGATTATTAGTGAATGGGGATATACCCAAGATTATTGAATTCTTCAAGGTTAATCCAACTGTATTGCAGTACAATATTATTACGGCAATTACCTCGGCTAGTGGACAGCTGTTCATTTATACAACTATTAAGGAGTTTGGGCCTATTGTGTTCACCGTGATTATGACTACTAGGCAAATGATATCTATTTGTATTTCAAGCATTCTATTTGGACATAAAATGACTGTTATTGCACTATGTGGGGCATTGATTGTATTTGGTGTGTTGTTCTATCAGATTCGAAGAAAGTACAAGGCCAGAAACAGATTGTGATTGTTTTTAAAGGAGGGAGTAGTAGCTCTTAACAAGGGAATGCATATATTAAAGCTGGGCAGTATTAGAGTTTAGTGAGAGAGAGAAAGTACGTTAAGTTGTTATGCTTGCCGTGTGAAAAGTTGTTTGTGTTAGCTCTTGTTGATTAAAAAAAAGAAGTTAAGTATAACTTGAGAATTGAGCCAAGACATATTATGTACAAATCTACCTAATTTAGATCTTTCCTATTCCTAACAGAACCAACCATACTATGCCCACTACCAGACTAAAGGAAGCAGACGTAGACTCGACAAAGAAAACTCTTGCTTGTTTCTCCCCAGCATACCATTTACATAAGGTACCAAAAGTAATAGTAAATATGCAGAATGTACCCAAGTAGGCAGTTGCAGTTCTAGCATCGAATTCTACAGTCGGCACATCGAGGACTTGTGATATACCTGCTATGCCTTGCAAAACTCCCACAAACAAAGCCAATAAACTTGCATTAGACATTGGGCAACACTCTGGTGGTCTAGGAATATTCATCGTTGGTTTGAACTTCTTTGGCGAGAGGATACTCGTCTCCACGGTAGCATGCTTCTTCAATAAAGAAGAAGCTTTAGCTAGCTTTGGTGTCTTCTTTTGATACTTGATAAAGCTATTACTTCGTTGACTCCTTCCAGATCTGCCGCTAATATCCAATCCTGAACGATCACTGTAGTCCCCTAAGGTTGAACGACCACTTAGATCTAAGGCCGGCCAGTGTAATAAAGCCTCATCAGAAGACGAAGATACATTATCATCTTCAGTATATCTCTGATCGTTATCGTCATCAGAGTCACTGCTGTTTACTTCATTCGAGCTTTCCTCAGACTGCTCTAAAACTTTTGATAAAGCTTCTGAAAGTGCATCTGCGTTTCTTGATTGGGTTTCAGACTCGTCATCTTTCAAAACTCCTTCCATCATCCTGACAACTGTATCTCTACCAGAGTCGTCTAGTAATTTAGAAGGAGACGATGATCGTCTCGACTTCTCAAGCTGCTGAGTGGGCAGTTTAACAATCTCAATCTTAAGGCTACTAATATCACTAGTTGTTGTGTATGTATCTTCTTCATCCCTTTTCAACTTTATACTTTCATCGGAAGAACACTTTGATATGTTACTAATAACATCACTAGTGCTATCTCTTTTGTTTTGGATTGCAACATATCAACCCAAAGCAAGTAAGACAATACCGACTACTATATTCCACCAGTCATTTATATCTATCTCAAGTGTAATTATTATACTTCCCACAATTATTGTACTTATAGAATGTCCAAAGCCCCATGTTATACCAAGGAGAAAAGAATAGCACCACATATGATCATCAGAAATGTGCATTGCAGTCAATGTGGCAAGTGCCGAAAGATGATCTGGTCTCGCCAGTACATGAAACAAACCAACTATTATACCAGTGACCACGAGCTCCTCTGCCGTGGTCGATGCACTCAAGTGACCCATTGTCATTGGGTGATCGATAGTCGACATCGTCTCGTTGTCGTCGATGGGGTCTTCACTTTTCTACTACCAAATCATATGATATGCACTCCTTCTATACATCTATCTATCTGATAATATTGATAATAATCTATTGATATATACTGGTAGTACTAACCATTGTCTCTTCATCTGTCGATAACTCCGATTCACTATCATCAGCTACAGTGATGTCTGTCGAACTATACCCCCCGGGGGGTATAGTGTTTTAGACTAGGCTGAGATTTGGGAGGGGGGTATAACTCCATTCCTTAGTAAGTCTACGCAGTAAACTGCGGAGGGGGGTATAGATTCTACACTAGGCTGACCATGAGGAGGGGGGTATAGTAAAGTTTGGGGGGTATAGTTCGACAGACATTACTGTACTAGCCGCCTTCGGCGGGCTAGCGCTGCGCGAATTAAAGTGTTGTTGTTATTAAAGTATTAACTGTTATCAAAGTATTAGCTGTAATCAAAGTAAAGCTGTCTTAAAATAAGCGGTTGTATTATTTACTTAGCTCTATTAAGCTTTCTCGTAAGCCAATTCAAATTATCGCTCAAAGTGCTAAATTAGTCAAAGCTCGCCTAAAATAACAAGCATCTTAGAATACTGTAACTTTTTACTAACAAATATCTTCTTTTTGCTAGTGACATCAGGTGTGCGTCCCAGTACGTGACGTGACCAACAAACACACTCACGGATAGATATCGTTGCCTCGCCAAAGTCAAATTTGGTATCCTGGTCTTGATCTTATTTATGAGAGTGAATTAAAGAAATAACCAAAATTTCAAAATTGCATCTGCATGCATGCCAAATTAGCCAAAGCCGTCTTTCAATCAAGGGATTAGAGTCAATCGAAGTTGAGCCTATTGATCTTCGGAGTAATTCTCATAAAATATGTAGTAGATCTTCATCCGCTGACCTTTGGCGGTGCAGGAGGTGAAGAGAGTCAGCGTTTATTGACATCAATGCCTAGGCGGCAGCAGTTTTCACAGGACCTCTGCAGATGAAAGACTCATTTTTAACATGGATACCAGATTTAACACATTAGTCTTTCACTTGAGTCCTAGTGATGCCAGCTGTCTACTAGGCATTGATGTTGAATTGAGTCTTTCCCTTTAGGTCCTAGAGTGAAAACTGCTGCTGCCTCTCTCTAGGCCTTGACAGTAATCCGCTTTGGCGGGAGCAGTTTACCCTGTGTTAAGTATAAGGAAACCTAAAAGGGGAAAGATACAAGCACAAAAACATTCTTCTTATCTCTTATTCTTTCATTCTTTCAATACATCTCTTCTTATTCTAATCCATAACAATACCATATCTTAAAGATCACCTTCACATGAGTGCTTTCTTTTTCCAATTCATTAAGGCATTGAACTTATCTTTAGGAGTAGAGGGCATTCTCGATCCCTTCCTTTTCTTGGATTGGACCTCTGTGGATTTAGCTTCATTCGATCGTTTCATCCACGTTAAGAGTTCATTTGGAGCATGCAACTTGTAGTATTGGAAAATTTCCCATGTCATATCTACATCAGTACATGCAAAATGTGCATTGTCGGCAAGCAAAGTGTGAGCTTCGGGATCGGGTGAGATGTTACGATGCAGTTCAGATAACGCCAGCCCCCATTTTCTCCACTGAAGCTTAGATCCGCGGTAGTATTTAATCAAGACTTGTTTTGGCAAGAATTTTAATAACGGGACAGAATGGGTGTCGCTCTTTGGGACAGCATTCCATACAATCCGCTGGCTAGGACTGAAACTGTTCGTCAACACAGTATGTTCATGTTCCATGTTATGTGCAATCACAAAACCATCCTTGGGGATATTCTCAACGATGCGAATGAATTCATCCAGAATCAACCGGAAAGATACAATAGCTCAAAAACATTCTTCTTATCTCTTATTCTTTCATTCTTTCAATACATCTCTTCTTATTCTAATCCATAACAATACCATATCTTAAAGATCACCTTCACATGAGTGCTTTGTTTTGCCAATTCATTCTGGCATTGAACTTATCTTTAGGAGTAGAGGGCATTCTCGTCACTGGTTCATTTGATCGTTTCATCCATGTGTTAGGTGTATGGACCTAGATCTATACTGAATACCCATTATTTTAATTATCATACATGTACTATTTCTTCTTTCTGAAATACTCCTTTCCAATTGCTCTATATATTGCTTTATCCGTGTAGCTAAGTTTTTGATATCTTTCAGAGGCTTCTTGTTGGACTCCGGTTGGGCATTCTCCTGATTGATTCT
>Ga0214478_101416_pt1 | contig 11989 bp, 13 predicted proteins | sample M1_20Mar14CPVII9_2_FD_178001 | JGI IMG/M metagenome (GOLD analysis project Ga0214478, IMG submission 178001) | Marine eukaryotic communities from Monterey Bay, California, United States - M1_20Mar14CPVII9sort6BwellD7 | ecosystem: Environmental > Aquatic > Marine > Unclassified | place: USA...
CTAGTTTCAATTGGGACAAATTAAATTAACTCTACAATAATCTAATGTTGTACATAAGCTTGATGCGCTCTGAACTGCTTTACGTAGTGGGGTATGTCACCTTACAACTTGATTGCCAACCAATTTGGTTATCTTCAATCCATTAGTTCCAGTATCTGAGTCTATCTTATCATGCTGGTGGTATCTTCAGTATCCTTTCACATAATTTTTTAGCCTTACTCTCATAATTTTTTTCTCCTTCGTGCGTATGTATTATGTATTAATACTACTAAAACTTAGCTACTTGATATTGCAATATATTCCATTCTACTCAATAATATCAGATCAAGTATGCATCCCGTTATGAGAATATCCGCCGCTGTATTATTGGCGACGGCATCGATATGTGTCATCTTCCCATGTATAGAGTCTTTTGCTCCCATCATAGGTCAAAGAATTACAAATCAACATGTCAAACAACCTTTGCATGGAATAATGGATGAAGTCAATAGTGATGCATTTGACCTATCCGACTTACTCAAAAACGATGACGATGAACCATCAACCTCTGATATGGAGAAAGCATATGAAATGTTCCTCGGCCAATTAGTTTTCTCTGCAAATGATCCGCGTATTGATATTATGGATAATTATGAACTATGTGCCGATCCAAAGTGGTTAACATGGCTTGATAATAAGATTAATAGAACTACAGATGTCGAGGAGAAGATGGCATTGAAAGATTTAAATGATATGATTGTTGATGTTGTGAAACGTGTTGATTTATCTAAAGCTGCCGAAGACCGAGCAGCACAGGAAGCAGAAGAGTTGGAGAAGAAGCGTATTTCAGCTGCCGAGGCAGAAATGGAGAAGGGTAAGGCATTATCAGGTACTGATGTATTAAAGAAGGCAGCTGCTGTTGATTCTGCGGGTATTGATGCAATGGTAGCAGAAAATGATGATGGTTCTACAAAGAAGACATTCTATGAAAAGGAACTTACTCCCGAGATTCGTTCAAGTTATGAGGATATGTGTTCCAAGGTATTACCTCCATACAAAGCGGGAGATACACCTGCATCAATTGTATTCAACTACTATGATCAATTTGATGCACAATTTATCAAGGTATTGAATGAACGTGCAATGAATGGTGATGATGATAGCCAGGCGGTACTTAATGCCTTGGCAGTTGAGCAGCAGAAACGAGTCAATATGGCTACTGAGAATCTCCGAGATGTCCTTTCCAAGGGAGAACCAATGAGAATGCAAGGAGCAATTGTCAAGCTTGCCAAAGAAGGCAAAATTGATGAACCCTTCCTATTACTTCTAGAGGCAAATGCAGATCAAGCACGAGCAGCGGGGGCTACCGGACCAGCAGAATTGATGGATAAGTTGCGTGAACGTGCTATGACTGAGAAGGATAAGCAGAGTGCATCTAAGGAGATTAAGTTGCTTAGACAGTTATTGCGTGAGCCCGACCAAGTTAAGCGTGAGGACTTGTTGACTGAAGCATTTACACCCAAGGAAGCCTTGATTGTGAGTATCCAATTGTATTATTGATTGAACAACAGTATTTGTGCTTTTGTTTTTTGGTTGATGAGATTTGGCTCAAACGTTTGTATCAACTACCTATACAGGTTCCTGGAACAGCTGCAAATATGGCCAAAGCCGATGATGAATTTGCAGAGGCCGACAGTGAGGAGAAGCCCATGCCAGATGTTCCACCTCCCGATTTCATTAACTGCTGCAAGGCTGTACTACTGAACTTTGGCAACTTGGAAATTGATGAAGAGAGAGGAGACTTGTCAGTCCAAATTAAACAAATTGCAAGTGAGGCAGAAGTTGTTGCTACTAGAATTTATGGCAAGGGTATGTCTGCAAGAGAGCAACAGGTAAGTGTCTAATATATTGTAATCTTGTTATGTGTATTGTCATCTTGTTATGTGTACAAAGCTGGACGAAATCTTACTAAACATGTCATTCATTCTTTTGACCTACGCAAGGATCGTGCATGGAAGGAACAGACAACATCCATCTTTGATCTTGAGACACTTGAAATTGAAGCCGAACGACGAGGGGAGACAGCACCATGGGCCAATCCCGATGGCGGAGATGAAATGTTCCCCGGATTTGATCCTGACGGAAAGATGAAAATTGGAGGATCATAAGATTATATATTTGTTATTTTGAGACGAGAGAGTTATGTTTTATAACTTTGCAACTAGAAAAAGACAACTAAGAGTAAGAAAGCTAATGTGAGTATATATACAACCAATCGAGCTCTAATATATTGCAAGTAGCCAAGCCAAGGCTGAACATTAATGTATATACATTCTCTAGGTAATCAAGGCCGCTTATTTGCTATGTAGTCGATGACGGAAAGAAGGGTAGGCCTCAAAAGATACCTTTCTTCGAATTAGGTATCGGTTTTCGGTTGTAATTTACATATTAACACAATTGGGGTATACCATCTTCGTTGCGTTACATCTCCCATTAGTACTGGCGTTGCCCACCATTTATCATTAATACACCGTTAATAGTAGTAACAATATTTTTAAGTACGATACGCAATTTACCCGACGTTCACATCTTGTGTACTTTACACAACACAACAAAATAAAATTCAGAAATTCGAAAGTTGTTACATGTACCTTTAACACAACTATATTATATAATAATAACTTCAATACCTCCACCCATTGCAATTCAATTGTAAAATTCAACGCCAAATAAATAAACTCATCTAATTAATACCACCAACTATCAATAAAATAAATCATGGCACTCCAAGCACGGCGATTCCATGGCAAACCACTACTGCAACCAACATATAACTTTCGAGACGTGCCATACTGTACACGTGATCTATCCGGATCAACAATATCAATTGTAACTGAACGTCAACATTTAGTTGATTCAATTGCTGAATTAACACTATTATGTTCAGAAGCGGCACGGCGTAAAAAACCAAAAACAACTGATACATCTCTAGCAACAAAAAAGAGTAGTAAACCACTTAGTATTGAATATATATTTGATCGTATTGATACAGATGATCCATTATGGGGTATGATGGTCCGAACTGATACACCCATGTCATTGAAAGGTCGTGTTTCTAATTTAAAGAGCTCACCTAATTGGAAGAGGGGAATGTTACAAGGGTTTATTACAATGACTACATTTACTAATTGGCAATCAACATTCCGCTTCGATTCATTACATGAAATGGCATTTGGTCAAGATGATGATGTATTAGAAGATCAAATGAAGGCTGGGATGCGTGTATATGATAAGGATGGTACGTTTGCTGATGAGTTGGAATTGTGTGTTAAGGGTGGTAATCCACATTTGGAGGGGATTGTTTATCCCAGAGTTGCTGAGGTGTCCTTGTTTGGTGGATTAGGATGTGGAAAGGTAAGAACATTTGTGTATGTTATTTGTTTTGGTATGATATTTGAGTATTGTGTTAGAAATAAGGTATATTGCTCACCAATCACTTCTTTTTTATACATGTACTCCATTTTTTCTTCTTAGCAACTTCTGCGTCTTTTGGTGGAGCATCTAGAAACTCTCAAAGCTACCGCAAGGGCAAATTATGATTACATTGTACTTCAAGCTACAGAGAACTCAATCCCATTCTATGAATCTATGGGATTTGTACGTGTTGGATGTGTTCAAGGGAAGGCTCCAAGTCCTAATCAATACCATTCAAATCCTGTCGATGAGTACATGACCAAGAAGAATGGCGAGACACCCTTTACAATTGCCAAGCAATTTGGTGTTGACGTATGGGATCTTGTATTTCTCAATAAGCCACTATGTGAGTTATTTGTTAATGGTTTGATGTGATGTAGATCGAGTATGTACTCACCTCCTCCAACCTTAATTTTTTTACTATTGCAGATCCTGAACTTGTGCAAAAGAGTTGGCTAAAGATGGGGACGATAATCTTTGTCCCCAAGATGGCACCTCCGACAAAGGTTTCGCCAGCCAAGGGCGCAGCCACCAAGTGGTACACTGCCGAAGAGAACGAAACCTGTCGAGGAATTGCCAAGAAGTTTAACCTGAACTTTCAAGAGTTTCTCGAGGCCAATAGAAAACGATACCCTGAATTAACAGGGCATTCCAAGTTAATGGAAGGCACTCGTATTCAGATATCACGCTTTGATATTGACGAAACTGATACGATTGCTTACTCTCATTGGTGCTTCCCCGATGATACTCAAGAAGACAATGAACCAAGCTATATGATGGCACTCAAGTTGAACAGGAGGAAGGGTAATGATGCTAAGGAGAAGCCAGTGGCAGCGTCTCTTGCTGTGCCCATTACAGAATATTCTCCCGTGGCAAGCGGTGCTAGTGAGTTATTAACTCAGCCCTTGGCTCCAGCAGCAGCTCCTCTTGCCCCAGTATTCTCAAAGAGTAAAAAAGCTTCAATGAAGGAACCAGTGAAGCCAAAAAGACCAAAGACAGCCTATACCTTCTTTACCTTAGACCTTAGACAAAGTATGGCAAAGGAATTCCAGGGAATGTCATTTGGGGATATTAACAGGGAAATTGTTGCTAGATGGAAGGCTCTGTCAGATAGGAAGAAGGCTCCGTACCAAGAAAAGTATGAGGAATCTAGGGGTGAATACCTTGAAAAAATGAAGGTTTATGATGCCGAGATGGAGAGATTCAACCGTCAAGGTCCTCAAGATACTACCAAGTTGGGAGGAGAAGTAGATACCTCATTGCTGGAAAAGGTTGTCAAGTTAAAATCGACCAATGGGATATCGGGTGCCTCCAAGTCTGGCTACTATTATGTCCTGACTTTCATCGCCGATCTACAGTGGGTTCATCTGATTCCATTGAGGAAAGTGGGAGTGTTTGGACCGGAATCTTCGGAGGAAGCACGAGGCCGACCGATGTGGATGATTGTTGGCGAGGAAGAGGGGAAAGAAATCGATACCACGGCTGCTGTATGCCAGCCCGTCACTGCTTTTGCCATGCAAAATTCTTGTGATGCCGACGATGAACAGTGGGATATTTACGACAATGGGGAGGTGCCACCTTATCGTCCTCCTCCTCCTGCCCCAATTTCTACTTCGTCACAGAAAGCTACAAAGAAGGAAGACTTGCCTGGTGCTCCTATACGGCCAAAGAAACCTCCTAATTCGTATGCCATGTTCACAAGTGAGTCCAAGACGACAATGAAAGCCGAGCTTGAGAATAAACCCATGATGGAACGGACCAAGATTATCGCAGAACGGTGGAGATCCATGCCGGATGGAGAGAAACAGAAGTATAGACAGGCACACACGAAAGCTTATCAAAAGTATAAGAAAGCCCTCAAGCGATACAAGAAGGAATTGGAAAGGTTTGAAGAAGAGAATTATGAAGATGACGATGACTCACCTTCCACTGCCACTTCATCCAAAACACACAAGGCAAAGAAGAAGGCTAAACCTCCCAAGTCTAGTCAAAAGTCAAAAGATGTGGCAACAGGATCTCAGAAGAGAAAACGAGGTCGGCCTAGACTTTATCCCTTACCTCAAAGTGCTGATGATGACTCAAGCCCAACAGTTCCTGGTAAGCGCAAGAGAGGACGACCCAGCTATGCGGAAGTAAACTCAGATGTTGATGACACTCCAGCCCCCAAACGCAAGAAAGGACGGCCTAGCTACACTGAGGTAGCGTCGGACATTGATCTTACCCCGGCAACACCAAAACGCAAGAGAGGACGAACATCGACAAAGAAATTATCAGGTACTACTTTGCTTGGTGAATTGAGAGACAATAGCCAAGTTAAGGTTACTGTTACTCAAGGAGGCGTTGTTGTATCGCCTCCTCGTTCCAAGCCTTTCAATTCGAAAAAAGGTGATATTCTCTTGAGCTTGAATAATCCTGAATACATCGAAATCATGTGGGAGCATTACAATATTCTTGGAAACGTCCGAGATAAGGAAAAGGAGATCAATGCATGTGATGAAGCGTTTAATCAGTTCAAGCAGAAGCAAAGACGACATGGTGGTCGCTTTTTCAAGTCGACACAAAAGGGAGCTACTTTTCAGGTTAACGACATTACTGCTCGTGACAGTGAGTACTAGTCATGGATATTTGTGTTTGTTCTAGATTTCTCATCTTGTCTAATCAATTCACTCAACCTCTCTCTTCCTCGTAGAAATTCTCCATGATATTCAGAAGCGTGAAAGAACAAAACATAAATGGAAGGCTCGCGACCAACAGTTTGTACTTTCACTTGTCGGTGGTCCAACTGCAAAGAATGTTGCACGAGGGAAGAATGATGTAGTTCTTAGCATGCTTAATCATTCATATCAGGTCATAATGTGGAGTCACTTCCAGAAGCTTGGCAAAAAGGGAACTGGAGAAGAAACAATGGCCAAGTCCATTCTTGTATCACTGAAGAAGACGCTTGGGAAGAAAGGGAACTTCTACAAGAAAGAACAACGTACAGCTGATCTCTATGAAGTAGACGAGGAAGAGGCGTTAGCAAGTAAGTATCGTGAAATCCAGATTTTTGTTTATGTGATGTATCATGTGTACAATTCTAACATTATGACATCCATCTCTTTGTTTAGAAATCATCCGTGATCTTAAACGCCGAAATGAATCAAGCGGCAAGTGGATCAATGCCAAGTTCAAGAAGACACTAGTTACCTCATCAAGTGCTGCCTCAACAGCTAAATCAAAACCATCACTAAGCCCTAGCCCTACTCCTCGTAGGGTGACAAAAGAGAGAAGCCCTAAACCTCAGACAAAACCTCAGACAAAGCCTACTATGAGCCCATCTCGATACCCAAGAAGAGGTGTGGATCAACCAGAGGAGTATCCTTCTGATGTTTTGGATAGGAAGTCAGCTGCTAAGCCCCAAAAGCCACTTGCGCCTATCTTCTTGAAAGATTACTCAAAGAAGAAGAAGGAGACCGCCACGGTTGCATCTCCTCCTCCTCCAGCTAATGACGAACGAAGATATCCAGGTCGTAATCGTAAAACTGTCATTGAAGTCTCGTCGGTGGTATCGGATGATGCAGCAGATGATGTTGAACATAGGAAGAAGAGAGCCAGGACTCAGTGAATATAATATGTGTTATTTCCGAGTACATAATATGGTGACAATAGCATGGTAGTAGCTTGTGATATCCAAAGCTGTGTGTGCTCTGTAGTGCACTTTAATCAAATAAGCTAGAGACCGATTAGGAGTAAAGTAAACTATCTGCACAGTACTAACTATACTAACTCAGTCATGCTGCGTGCACTCTGCGTGCACTGATAAAACTTCTTGTTGAGCTCATAACCAGATATGCTTCATTTACTCATAGTAGGTACGATAGGTACATAGATGGTCATAGAGGCAACGCATTGAGCGCTTTATCATTAAATATAATACAACAATATTGTCCGACTCGCAGCATTATTAAAGCTGCGTTCCTCATTCACACACATCTACACGGTAATAAATAGATCAAATTATTATCAGCATGTCGTCATCCTCTACAAATCGAAGAGCTAAAATTATACTGTATGGTGATTCAATCACTCAGATGTCATTCTCGGCAATAGACTGTGGTTGGGGTGCATACATTGCAGATAGATATCAGCGAAGAGCCGATGTATTGAATAGAGGTATGTATTGATAATATTATGAGGTACATAATATAAAATTATGTGTGTATGATACATGTGAGATTTGTTCCATGTTGTGTTATAATATGATATGATATGAAGGATGATTCTGTTGCAATATCTATGTCAGTTCACTCAACATTAACAACTATATATGAAAAAAAAACCCAACAACATCAAATGCAAAACAATGTACAAATAAATGCAAAATAATATTATACATATGAATTAATCATAACAGGCTTCTCGGGTTACAACTCAAATTGGTTTCTTCAATTTGCAACTAGCGACGAAGGCAAAGTAGATCTATTTGATCATACTAACGTACAACTAGTTACACTATTTCTTGGTGCCAATGATGCATCAGATGCAAAGCTAAATGAACGCCAGCATGTACCACTGGATCAATACAAATCAAATTTGAAAGATATTGTTTCACTAATAAGATCAAACTTTGGCAATGATGTGAATATTATATTGATAACTCCACCTCCGGTATGTCATGATGGTCGTATAAAGTTTCAAAAGGAGAGATATAAAGATAAGGCTACCGGTGAATTAGAACGGACACTTGAATTATCAGGAAAGTATGCTGAAGGTGTGAAGGATGTTGCCAATGAACTGAATTTGCCCTGTCTTGATTTATGGACTAAAATGCAATTCACATCGGAAGGAGTTGGGCGGTGGTGTTGGAGAGATTTTCTATCAGATGGTCTTCATTTAAGCCATGCGGGGAATAAGTTTGTCGGAGAAGCATTAGTTGATCTGATTGATGAATTACTTCCCAATCTATCAGTGAAGCCTTGTCCAATCACAAGGAATATTAATTCATCATCAGAATGCAAAACTATGCAACGTATTGCTTCTTGGCATGATGAGATTGATCATAAAGATCCAAGTATGTCATTTGCATGAGATATGTGCACATAATCGAGCTAGCTACATGCCAGAGTGCACATCAAGTATAAGATACTGGATGTTTCAGCCAAGCTGTCCATACCATAACTTCAGTATTTAGTGTATACACTTCAGCTTATAAGATATCTGTATGAGTGATAAACATCTATCTTACTTTCACTATCTAATCACTGGGCTAATTCTCTGTTCTGTGTACATAAAGGCAACAAGAGTGCAATGATCTTGTCAATACGATCCAGTACTGATTGTGCACCCCAAGCATCGTAGCATTTCTTTGCATTGACATAATGAGTCATTGCTTCATCATGTCGGCTCTTGCGGATAAGATAAGATGCCAATTTTTCTTCTGCAAGTCCTTCCTCATGTATGAACCGATGCTCATGAGCTGCCTTGATTGAGTTATGGTAAGAATCAACCGCCCTTTCATCATCTCCATTCAAGAAGTAGTATTCGGCCTCAAGCAGGAACAGTTTATTGCTAAAGTTCCACTCACTAGAAACAACCCACTTGCGCAACAAATTGATAGATTCCTTTCCAACATTGGTCCACTTTGCTTCGTCTTCATTGCGTTTCCGTGCATGGAAAAAGCCAATCATCCCATCAATGAAAAAGCTGACAATTATGCCAATCTGACGACCCGTAGTTGGAGTGAGGAAGCTTGTACAGAGATCGTAAGCCCTAGCTGCCTCTTCTAAATCTCCATGAAAAAAGGCCTCGTACTTCTTCTTGACAAAGATTGTACGGCACATGACAGTGTTGTTATTGACACGGCTTTGAAAGAAAAGGGATTCTTCATTCATACCGGCCGAACATATTGATAAAGCGTTCTCTTTGACACCCATTAAATCGTAGACAAGTTGGTGTAGTACTCCTAGCGGGTAAATTATCAATCGTACATTGTATTGCAGAGCACGCTTAACATATGATTGAACCATAGGACACAAAAACTTTAAGTTCTCTCCACAACCGTAGATTGCCAGCTGACAATATTGAAATAGGTTAATAAGCGCGTATTCTATATCCCCAGAAGTGCTGCCCGAATCATAAGCTTCAAGATGCTTAGGTAGGCCAGCTTGCCATGCCTCTTTCCAGATGTTTACAAACCCACTGATATATGTATAAAGAGATAATGTTAGAAATGCAAATGTTTCGTGTACACTTTCATGCGCATGCAGCAAAAGTTGCAAGTATATATACTTACTACACTGTGACATATAGCCGAGGAATCATTTCGATTGCATCTAGTCTTTTCATTAACTCTATAGCAACTCTCCCATACTGGTGGCCTCCCTCGATATCTTGAATATGATCGCTGACTAAAAGTCCAGCGTATGCTCCAAACGCAAAGGTAGACACATTACAAACACCGTGGAGGATCGTTGTCCTCACCATACGTATTACCAAAATGGGGGTAAGCATTGGTTTGCTATTGTAGCTCATAGACAGTGCATGATTAAGGAATTGCATTACCGCCTAAGGAATTAGGGAAGAATATCAGGACTTGGTGTATCATACTTGTGAACATACTTAGAATGGTGCAGGCACGTACCAGTTTTCGTATATCTGTCATCATGGGTAAAGTTACCAACTCCTCTCTCGTCTTCCCATTTAAGAATGAAAGAATGCCATTGAGCTCAGTGGCATAGAACTCTGCTGAGACATCGGTAGGAATCACTTCACCTAATTGACTGAGTATGCCAGCACATGCCTTAATACCTTCGTCGTATTGAGCAGAAGCTATAAGAGAAGAGTTTTAGTGAGACCATATTGATTCGACTATCAACTAGTATTTGATTCAAACAAACTAGTACATGAATCGAACAAACTTACCTGCAAGAGAGCGCACTAAGTTGTTGTATATATTTAGCTTGTCTTCAAATGAACGAGCCTTAACCAGTGGTGCTGATGTCAATTGTAATAGTTGTGCATGATCTCCGGTTACAAAGAGAGCCTCGCTGGCGGCTTCATGTAACTTAAGTGTTAAATCATACTTAGTCTGCCATGAATCTTGGCCTAGAAGGGACAGGCCGGTCAATATATACTTCGAGCAGCTTTCAAACGCCGATTGACGCAATGCTTTTTCTCCTGCATCAAGGTTGAGTTCAGCTAGCTCGTCTTTTCTTTCTTGTTCTGTGATAAGACATTGTCCCATATTCATGTTGTCTACTATTGAGAATAGCAAGTTTTTCATTTCAGATGCTGATGTAGCCATAAATAATCTTGAGCCAATCATAAGGTGGAAAGAATCCCTATTGGATGGTGGTATCAAATCATAAGCTGCTTGCTGGATCTGATCATGCTGCCACACACAAGTATCTCCTGATATTCGAAGAAAACCCAAATTGATACACTCTTGAAGAAATGTATCTTCAATCTCGTCATCCTTCTTGATCTTATCAATCACTTGCGCATTGAACTTTGATCCCAAACATGCAGCAACTTTCAAGCCGAACATCATCTTCGGAGATAGGTTCTTCATATTATCAGTCATGAGTGAAACGACGTCATCATAGACCTCCTTTACGCTAATTTCTTCAAGGTCATAAGTCCAACGCCGATCATTAAAGCTGTATCTCAAATCACCTTTATCGTTCAGTGAAGACAATAATCTTATGATGAACATGATGATACCTCCTGTCTTTTTATGTACCACAGTCGCTAAGGGCCTAACAAGGCTGGGTGGTAAACAGAGCAACTCCGATAATAACGTGTTGCAAACTCCGACGCTAACTGGGCCCACTTTAATTGGAACAACTTTTATACCTTGTCCTTGTATAGCGCTTAGTAAATTGACTGATAACGGGTGTGAGCTTGATACTTCATTATCACGGTAGCTACCCAGGAAGAGAAAATGCTGTATATCTTGATCAGTTATTGCCATCCTCATAATATCAAGTGTCCCCTCATCGGCCCATTGTAAATCATCCAAAAACAAGACTAATGGATGTTCACGGCTTGCAATGGCGCCAATCAACTGACAAAATAAAAACTGTAAGCGGTGGCTTGATCCCACCTTGACATTAGCATCTTCATCTGTATCACCTTCAGTATCCATCCACTTCTGTAGATTTGGAATTAGTTTCAGTAAAATATTGTTCCCAGACCCAATAGCGTCGTGGATACGCCAACGCATTGACATATCTGTATTTCCTCGAGCATCTTCCTCGAGGATTTGACCAAAGAAGGAATTGAGGGCCGTGAACAAAACGGTATCAGGGCGAGTCTCAGACATTTCAAACTTCCCTTGAATAAAGTTTCCTTGAGATTCTTGAAGTGGCTTCTTGATTTGATTTACTAGAGCTGTTTTACTATCATAGTGAAAAGAGCAATACATGAAACGATTAGTAAGAGAATACATATATAATCAATATGAATCAAATGAAAACACACATGCTTACCCTGTTCCAGAGTAGCCACATATTGTCCCCATTAGAGGTTTACTGCCCGATGTAGTTAGCTTTGTCAA
>Ga0214478_101418_pt1 | contig 11984 bp, 7 predicted proteins | sample M1_20Mar14CPVII9_2_FD_178001 | JGI IMG/M metagenome (GOLD analysis project Ga0214478, IMG submission 178001) | Marine eukaryotic communities from Monterey Bay, California, United States - M1_20Mar14CPVII9sort6BwellD7 | ecosystem: Environmental > Aquatic > Marine > Unclassified | place: USA...
AAGGGAGACTCTCTCCGAGATGCAACGGGCATACGTCCATCTCTTCATCCTACTACTATTAATTGCATCGCCGAGGCATTATTGCTTAGGAGTCAGTGTATTCTTGGTGAGTTGATTCTATGATGTGTGTATTTGATGTACCTACACATTGTATTATATGTTTGCAGTTTGGTACTGTTATCTTCTCTAACGCAATGTATTACACACCTACTTTTATCAACATATAAAAACACTTCTCTCAACTCAATCAAACCACGATACATTGACATTCGATAGGAAAGACTCAACAAGATATTGCAATAGATACGGCAAATAAAGAAACTGAGGCAATAAATATAGCCATCACTGCAGCTGGAATAGCAATGTCGGCTATAGATCAACGAAAAGAAGCTGCAGAAAAAGATGAAACAACGGATGTATTTACAACAGAGGAAGCACAAACGATATCAGGTCGAGTAGTTGGTGTAGTAATGCGTATGAGAGATCTAGAAAGCAACATGATACAAAAGGTGAATGGAGTAGAATGGGTAACAAAGTATAGTGAAGAAGAAAGCTTCGGTTTGTTAAAGAAGGAATGCCAACTTATTGCAGATGAAGAAGATATAGTACTGAATAATGATAAGCACTTGGCCGAGACAATCAAAATTAATCCCCTCTTTCGAATGAATAGAGCTGAATGCTTATTGGCGTTGTTCTTATCAACAGTTGAGAAGCCACAAATGGAAAAGATGGGACAAGAAATTACTGGTGGAAGTGATGTAGATTTCATTGATGCTGATCGGCTTGAGGTTCTGTGTTGATTACATTGATTTCAGATAAGAGGATACCTCAAGTTGACAGAGCAGAAAAGATATGATAATATTTGGATATAGTATTAGATATATCGAATGAGCCTACCTACTTAGTATCAACACTTCTTCGATCTATATTATTAAGTAGAGTTTTGAAGCAGAGAATTAATAAGTACCTCTAGTAAGTTGCTCAAAGAGGTAGCAGGGGAGCAGGTATCCTACCCACCATTCAAATCACAAAAAAGCATTGGACATCTCCCACGCGTATCACAACCAATATCATCAAGCTGAAGAAGATGAATCATCATACTACACACTTCCAAACACGCAAACTGAACTGCCTATCTAAGCGAGGTAAGATTGTGTCCGACGTACTATTGAAGCATTGTTTTAGTTTAGCTTTTATTTTTGGTATCTGTTTTATAATCATACCTCATATCTTGATGCTTCTTTATATTATCAATTAAAAAGATAAATCATCAGCAGGAAGGATAGACCCAAAAGCAGTCGATATATGTGCAGAGGTAAATGCACGGGATGAATATTATACTACGAGCAGGTAGGTAGCTTTGACAAGGAAAAGGAGAGTTTTGTAGGTCATATCATTCTTTTTGTTCTCCTCTACTAATGTCCACATTGCTCCTCTCATCTTATAGTTGTGCCGGACGTTGCTTCCTATATTGTGGTGATGGTATAAAGAGCTGGCATAATAGTAATAATGGAAATGTTGGCAATAACAATAATGAAAGTGGTAAAAAATTAGGTTTCTTTCAACGATATCGAGTAAATCATGATTTAGTCAATGAACCCCAACGATATTTCAATTTGACAACATTGATAGGAGGACAAGATTTAACTGGTGGTGGTGATCCTATACCAACAATTGGACAATTTGAAGGACATCAAAATAATGCTAATTTCAAGGAGAAACTAGAAGATGACTCATTGTCATTCACAACACCTATTTGGCTGAGATATGAACCATTCATATTACACGTTATGTGTCGTAGCTTGAAAGCTGCATCAGTACTAATGACATTGGCACGACCATCATTTAAGAATGTAGGATTGACGTCGTGGAATAGTGATAGCAAAGGCCATGATGATGAAGATGAAGTTAATAATATCATAGTGAACAATCAACAATGTAAAGGAGGAGGACCTCGGTATCTTGTTGCTATTTGGGGAGATGAAGGAGTTGATATGCCTCTATCACTGCCAACTTCACCGGGGGTAGGATTGTATTATGACCCAAAAAATGAAGCTTCAACTGCATGTAATGCCGACTGGTTAGCACAGCTTGTTAATGAACGGCATCAGAGAAACTGGAAAAAGATTGATAGATTTGTCGAGGAAGTGAGGTCTTTAGATGAAGGATATGTTGATGTTGTTGTAGAAAATACCATTGATGGTGTCGTGCATGGTATAAACAGAGTTGATTTAGATGTCAACATTGGCAACGGATCTCAATCAAATAGATCTACAACAACAGGACTTCCTATACCGAGATCATATGATGGTGAGAGAATATCATAGTGTATCATATTTCTGTTGCCACCATATCGTTCTTTACTTATGTTGATACTTGTATCTGTCTTTCATAGTTGTTGGAGACGTTGCTATATTGAATTCTCTTCCGGATGGCGACGAAAATACTCAGCGAAAGGTAGCCGAGTACATAATGAGTAAGAACAAAGCAATGAAGATATGTGTAGCACGAACAAGATCACTTTCGACATCGAATTGTTCACCTGGCGATGGTGGCCTCGTGCAACTTGCAGGACCATCACGCAATCCTATTATAACATCTCACTATGAATATGGTGTCAAATCAGTTATTGTGAGTGTACTGTTCCTTGTTTCATATAATCCCAATGATCCTTTTGCAATCTAACACACAAACACACGTCTACCTTTTGTGTATCTAGGATCTTCAAAATACATTCTTCTCCCCTCGAATGGCACCAGAACGACTTCGTTTGTCTCAGCAAGTTGCTAGGGGAGAACGAGTACTAGTAGTATTTGCAGGAGTAGGCATGGAAGCACTTCAAATTGTTTGTAGGACCGAAGCTAAAGAAGTTATAACTATTGAAAAGAATGAGATTGCAACCGAATGTCTACGAAGATCCAAAAGAATGTTGGAAAGGAATAAAACAGTAACCTGTCCCGGAGGAGGAAAAGGCGCGGAGGAGCGTTTGACGATTATGGAAGGAGATGCATTAGAGATCTTGCCAACATTGGAAAGGTCTAGTTTTGATAGAATATTGGCACCTCGTCCAAAGGAAGGTGGTACTCTAGATGGGGACATTGGGACAGGGGATTCAGGTAAAGAGTTTCTTTTAGCCATGTTGCCTTTATTAAAGCTCAAGGGTGAATGCCATTGGTATGACTTTGCAGCAGATCACGAGCTTCCAACATGTCAACGCACAAGAGATTCAATCCAAACAGCATGTCAGAGTCTTGGACTGGAGATGGAAGTCATTCATGTTGCTAGAGTTGGTAGTGTTGCAAAGAGACAATTCAGAGTATGCGTAGACTTTCGTATAACTAAAGTTTAAGCATACTATTATTCTATCTCAGCATCATCTTCAACTCCACCCTCCTCTACTATTCTGCCTGAGAATTCGGCAATTGTTCTTAAAAACTCCAATTGTTTCTCTTCTGTATCAAGTTGTTCTCTCTTTTCTATATCCTCAATTAATAAATGTACCTCAACAAGACTAGTAGGTAGATGGTTAAGTATTTGTAATGTTTCTGCATTTGTTAGACCGTATTCTGCTCGTAATCTCTCTACTAATTTCGAGATATCTTTAGCTTTGACGTCAGATCCACCAACTGGTGATGTTTTAACATATTCCAGTACAGACTTTTCTATCCAATCTCTATTTTGGAATGTTTTTGTATTGCTAATGCTATTGGTTTCACCCTGTGATCTCGCATCCTTTCGTTCTTGTAGTAATTGCATTACCTCCAAGTTTGATATAAGAGAAGGTGATTCTCCACTTTTCAACACCTCCATGATACTTTACTAGCTCTATCTTATTATGAGTAATACGAAGAATTGCACAAAAGTGATGTATGATGTGTACGTATTGTGTAGGTAGGCAGGATGAAATAGAAGATACTGTATCTTTTCGTTTCCTCCAGTAATGAACACCCAACCTATACCAATCGATTATGTAGTGTATCGTTCTTTGAGCTACACTCTGTGAGACGAGCCACGGCAGAGTTATGTATTATTTATTTGTTGAGAGATATTTATGGAAGTTTAAACTGTTCCGGAGCGGTACCCTCAAAAATGTTACTCCGATTGGGACTCTTTCGGCCATCGATCGGCTACTAGCGGCCAATATTGTCGAGCAGAATGTTGGACAACACCTATCTGAACCAGAATTCCATGCTGAATCCAATGATGGTAGTCTCATTCCACCAAATTAAGCATAGGAGCCAATATTTTGCCTAGAAGTCTCATAATTGCAAAAATGTAGGTGGTTTATACAGCACTTAACTTTTGCAATAGATCCATCAAATATTGACCATATCAAAGGTTATAACACCCTATCCTACCTAAAATTGCACGTAGAATTCGAATATAGCAACCGCTTGGAGCCAAATTAAACGTGGGACGCAGTATTGCAAATATAAGATATTGATGTCAGGCTACTAAGGTCAAAAAATGAAAAGTCAACCTTATCACATGCCAACTTCAGAAGTCTTAGTTCATATGATATATAGCAATATTTGTCATGTAGCAATCGTCATATATATTATATTTAATGAGCAATGGCTGGATACATGTAGATGAATGTTTAGGTCTAACCTAAATTTTTAGCCAGCCTGAGCCAGAAAATACACGGGCTCACTAACAAAATTATGACTAAAGTGGGGTCATGGTCTCAATCTCAGTAACTTTATCTAGGGACCGCTCCGGAACACCTCGTCGCAGAGTGCATACACATCAAAGCTCCGTGATGATCGTACGTGCATGATCTTATATTTGTATAAAAGATACTAAGTACGCTAAGGATCTTGCCCCAGATTGAAGATTGCATGTCTTCTCTCAACCCCTACCATAGATATTGACCTCATAATTATATGGAAACAATAGATCAAATCTGCAGCGCACCAGCATCATTATTCTCTCAACAATGGCCCCTCAACTAACCAAGAAAGTCGACGGCTGGGTAATTCCAGATTACATCCTCGATAACTGCAAGAAGCATCCAAATAAAATCTTTCTAACACAACCAATGGGTGGAGATGCCATTAAAGAATTTACCTTTGCTGAGTTCTTATCCGAATCAAAGAAGATGGCTGCTCATATTGAAAGTCTTGATTTACCTGTCCCTAGTCAGATTGCAATTATGAGTAAGAACTGTGCTTGGTAAGTTTAATTAGGTACTTATATTATGTGCATATGATATGTTTTTAGCCTTCTCATATATTATATATATATATATATATATATATACTAACTATATCCAATTGCAATACCTATCAAACCATCTACCCAAACATATACAAAACAAAGGTGGTTAATGGCTGATCTTGCCATTATGATGACCGGGCATGTAGGCGTACCAATTTACCCAACCTTGACTGCTGAAACCACAAAGTATACGCTTGAACACTCCGAATCCAAACTATTATTCGTAGGTAAGCTGGATGAACATCCATGGAATGAAATGAAGAAGGGTATTCCTGAGGATATGAAATGTATTTCATTACCTCTATGCCCTGCTGGATTGACGTATGATAAATGGGCAGACTGTACCAAGGGTGATGAAATCAAGGAAGTTAAAAAGCGTACCGCAGAGGAAATGGCTACTATTATTTACACTTCTGGTAGTACTGGGGTGTAAGTTTGTTTGTTTGTTGTTGTGTGGTTGTTTAGATATTATTTTATTGCTGTTTGAGTGGGTTGCATTTATTTTCCCCCTCTTTTCTTATGGAACCTTATTGTCTTACTCATTGCAGACCTAAGGGAGTAATGCTATCCTTTTTCAATATGACCGAGCCAACTTTTGGATTGATTGAGGCAACTAAATGTACCATAAATGATCGTTACCTTTCTTACTTGCCCATCTCACATGGTATGGAACGTTGGGTGGGAGAGTGTGCCCCCTTTATTACTGGTGAACATGTTTTCTTTGCCGACTCTTTGAAGACATTTGTTGCGGATTTAGGCCGTGCCAAGCCTACTCTCTTCTTGTCAGTACCTCGTTTGTGGACTAAGTTTCAACAGGGAGTCTTCAAAAAGATGGAGCCTGCAAAGTTGGAGAAGCTACTCAAAATCCCAATCATTAGTTTTCTTGTAAAGAAAAAGTTACTCAAGGCATTGGGATTAGATAAGGTCCGATATGCTGGGTCAGGAAGTGCCCCTCTTCCTCCTGATCTTCTTGCTTGGTACCGCAGCTTGGGACTTGAATTGCTTGAAGGGTATGGTATGACTGAGAACTTCAACTATTCACACATGACAAAGCCCCATCGTGGTCGTGTAGGATATGTTGGTGAGCCACACATTGGAGTTGAGCAACGTATTGCTGAGGATGGTGAGATTCAAGTCAAGGGCCCTGGCGTCATGATGGGCTACTTTAAGAACGAGGAAGCTACCAAAGAGACTATGACAGATGATGGATGGCTTCGTACTGGAGACAAGGGATCCATTGACGAGCAAGGACGTCTTAAGATTACCGGCCGTACAAAGGAGATCTTCAAGACGTCAAAGGGTAAATATGTTGCCCCTGCTCCTATTGAGAATCAGTACATCTCCAGCCCTAGTATCGAGCTCGCATGCGTTGGCGGTCGTGGGCAGGTTGCAGCACACGCTATTGTCTTGTTGGGAGAGGATGCTAAGGCTAAGGCTGATGCCGGTGACAAGGATGGTATTGAGAAGGAGTTAACAGAGCTTATTGATTCTGTGAACAAGACTTTGGACGATCATGAACGTGTCGCCTTTATTGCGGTCGTAAATGAGGAGTGGCTCCCTGAGAATGGTTTTGTAACACCCACAAACAAAATCAAGCGTGGAAAGATCGAGGAGGAGCATGCTGGAGTGCTTGATGAGTGGTATGCAGCCAAAAAGAAGGTTATTTGGTACAAGTTCTAAATGACGATGATGCTGTTTGTTGTTTTAGGGATAGGTAGATTCTCCATTGTGATAGTTTGTGCGTGGGCTGTGATTAAGATCGTGGTACATCGTTATTGGGTATGCTAGATGATCGTGATTAAGAATTAGATTATATTTGTTATTTGTACACGACATCTTTCTGTGAACTTAACTTATTTATATGAATATTATCTAAATGTTTGTTCGTTAAGAAGTGCTTAAGATTGACACTCCATAAACGTATAATTGAGTATGGTAGCTTCTGCTGAAGTTTATGCTCATCTCTTGAGCATACTTAGGTATTCATTAGTCACTTCATCAAGACTGATTGCACCGTGCTGCATGCTCTGAATAGCCATTATATGTGCCATGTTATTTGTAATATCACTGAGTGTATTATCTTCAAGGAGTATATCTTGTCTTATCTGTAAGGCTCCTTCATATTCGACTAATGCCTTTGAGAACGACCCTGCTTTTGCGTGGAGGAAAGCAATGTTACAAAGGACTATTGAAACGCCCTTCAAGAAAGGAGGGTCGGTTGTGAAGACCTCCCGTTGTAAGTCGAGTGCTTCCTGAAACATCGATTCGGCTGCTGTATATTCGCCCAGTTCAAACTCTACACATGCCATATTATTCAAGATCTGTCCCATCTCAGGGTGCCTGGCACCTAATAGCTCTTCTCTCATTCTATGAACTCGAGCCATAGATGAACTTGCATCTTCTAGTCTTTCAATTGCAAGTTGTGCCATCGCCTTGAACATGAGAGCAGATGCAACATCTTGATGCTTTGGGCCTAATGCATTTGAGTTGATACGAATAGATGCCTCAAGATGTTTAATAGCTTCCTTGTAGCTTTGAGAAAAGAGATTCAATCGGCCTAGATTATATTCACACTTGCCAACTTCTGGATGCCTCGGACCGTATCTTTGTAGAGTCTTCTGAAGCTCAGCTTGAGCCTCACGCTTCTTGATTGACTGTAAGCCATAGTTAAAGATATTCTGCGATACTGACGACATGTTGGTTGAAGATGTAGGAGGTCTTCTACACAATAGACTCAGCTCTCGACCACCTCTAAAACTTTGTATGCTAGTTGAGTTGTCACATCCTTCCAACGATTGATGCACTCTCTGAGCAGTGGTTGCTGACGCCTTCAAATTACCAAGACTGAGCATTGGATGCGCCATTTGTTTACCACCTTGCACAAAAGGATTATGTTGACTAGCTCTCAATGTGAAGACGTCTACTGGGCTTGTTTCATTTGGTGTGGGAGGTACAATACTTCGTTGATGTTCTTGGTGATGATATGCATCCTCGGTGTCATTGCATGATGGCTCATTCGGTGCAAACTCCAACTCATTTCGAGATACTGTTGGATGTGTAGGTTGAGTCTTCGGCGGAGACGAAGGAGTTGCGGTATAATTCTTCATTGAATCAAGATAATATGTGATGCTTCTTACTACCTCACCATCACTCTCAACCAATATCTTTTGCAAACCTTGACAAGCCTTGAGGTGTGATATAGCATCTTTATTATCATGCTGCGCAGCGTATACAACTGCAATATTGAACAGTGACATTGATATAGAGAACATATCTTGTCCTGCAGAGTTATCATTACCGTCATCTCCCTTCTGTAGTTGTAACGCTTGCTTAAACTGACTCTGCACGAGTTGTAGTTTGCCAATAGTGAAATTACAGCATGCCATATTGTTCACCAGCCTCCCAGTAAGATGACCCTCAGGATGGAACTTCGAAGACATCTGCACAGATTTACGGAATGCAGCCAAGGCAGATGATGTTTTCCCCATCGCATAATTTAGCAAACCAAGGTTTGACCACACGTTGACAGAGCTCCCATCTGAATCGCCCATGAGTTCAGTCTTAAAGCGTAAGCTTTCTCGGCAATATGGTAGTGCCTCTTCATACGCGTGATTCCATAAGTTTAACACACTTAAATTGTGCAGTGTACTTGCAATGAGTTGACCGACTATTCCGTTTGATTTCGTCGATGAACAGGAACTTAACAGTGTTCCGTATATGTCCATAGCTTCTTGAAAAGAACGACGAGAAATCGCCTGCGCGGCAGCATTAGAAATACCAACTAGATGCACTGAGGGATTTGCAAATCTCACAGACCCATCGTCACCGTCAACATCTATTGGGCCCATTGACTGATGATTAAAGATGTCGCCATCTAGCTCTTGTCCTATTAATACCTCTTGGGCTTCCCTTACAAAGTCAGCATAGGACAAGTTTACAACATCATCTGCAGTATACTGTGGAGAGATCTCGCTCGCGTCATAAATATCAATTGAGTTGCGCAGTGACACATTCAACAGTGGTAGAAGAGGTATACATAGACATCCAGGAGATGGAAGCTCGAACCAAGTTGCAAAATCTGGTGGTATATGCGACGAGAAGTTGGTAGCAGCCCCAAGAGACGAGTTTCTTGATTGAGGACGCTGCTTGTTGCCTTTTGTATCATGCTTGAGAGCCGCTTCAAATATCGCTTTGGCATTCTCACTTAGCTCACTACCACAAGGAGATGACGGCTCCTTATTATATGACATTCTTGAAGGACCGGCAGTCAAATCATCAGCTAGAGATTTATTGGGACTTGTCATCTTACGATTCTTTTTGTATTGCTCAAGTAGGGCAATATCATTACCTTCTGTATCTCCCGTGTCATGATTAGATGCTGTCTTTGACTTATTATTGCCATCCAAGGGAACAAACCCAATGGGGAGCAAGTCAACTAGATCTGACTGATCGTCTGTTAAGGCAGAACTCATTTGCCTTGCCTGCCCTGATGATGAAGATGGTGCGTTACATTGATGTGCTGGATGTAGTTGAGATTTGATCAAATCATTTGCAATGTCCTGCATCTCCGTAGCACAAAAACCCTTGTATTGTACAATCTTAGTATTGCAACCTTCCTTTCCAAGAAGAAGACTTTGTTTAATCTTACGGCCTTTATTAGAATCCTCAATCTCATCTGCAAAGTTCTTCATATCTCTTGCTGTCTTCTTCATTGTGTGAACGCTAGCATCTCGTGCTTGACTTGCTTGATGAAACATCCAATCCAAATCTTCTTGAGATAGACCAGTGTTAGATGCACACTTCATACTCGCCGCGGCTGCAATTGCTGAAGCTGTCACTCTCTGCTTTTGGTGGCTTTGCCGTCCCTCTTCACCACCACCATAGTCTCTTTCATCTTGTTGTTTTTGGTTATTAGGATGATATCTATCAAAATCACAATTATCCATATCAACGACACCATGAAGACCGTCAAAGACATCCAATGGTGAAGTACAATTGAGTCGTCGTTGCTCCACTACAGACTCAGTATCTTGGGCAGTATTTCCATAAGAGAGTATATCATTATCAATAGGGGTGTCATGAGTTTCTTCGGGTCCCGAACCATATGTAATGTCGGCAGCGTCCTCCTCTTCTATTGATGGTTGATAATTCTCAGGGTTATAGTTTCTATAAATCTCCTCCTTATACTCCTCAATGACATCTTCTTCATCTTGAATTACATCCATTATCTCCTGCTCTAACTCCTCTGTATCTTTCTGGAGTATCTCTTGATGTTGCATTTCCTCCTCTCTACTCTTACTCAATTCGATACCCGCTTCAGTCTGCTGCTTCAATTGTAGGTATTGTTGTTTCCAATAGTCACTATCATTTTTAACATCATTCGTCTCCCCAACCTGTTGCTGCTGTTTTTGGAAGTAAACTGTAGCAGAATCATTCATTTCTAATGCACTTATATCATCTTTATGCACTGGTAACTTAAGTGAGAAGGCATTTGATATCTCATCCTCATTAATTGATTCAAGACCTCTGCTTTTACTCCTTCTTCTTTGTGACGACTTTGCTCTGACAGAGCCTCTTCTTGACTTGGCTGATGGTTGTACATCTTCTTCCTCCATGACATAGGTAGGAGTAGAAGGACGTTGATTCAACGACGATGATTGATTTGGTAGATGACTATCAAAATAGTCCTCCTCCTCCTTCTTCTCGACACCAGCGTTACCACCACCATAGTTTTCAACCTGTTCCCAAAATTGACTCGATGATGTTGTATTCTGTGTTTGTGTTGTGAAGAAACTTGAAAAGTTGGATTGTGTATTATTACTATTTACCTTTTTGAATGGTAGTGGTGTTGACCATTCTCCTTGTCTTGCTACTGTTTTGGAAGCAGAAGAAGGAGGCTGCAGATGTTCTTTGTTATTACTTTGTTCAACTTGTGCTGGCTTCTCAGCTGAAGCTGGAATATAAGTTGACCGTTCCAAGACTTTTGTCGAGCTATAATGACGATACTCAGCAGGTGGTTGTAAATGTTTTGGTTCTTGTGTTATAGATTGTGTACGATCTAAAACCTTTGAATTGTAATGTCGATACTTTGCCTTGGGTTGTTTTGATACATGTTGTGCAGGTGGATCGGGTGGTGGATCTGGCCTTCGTGGCTGTTGTTGCAACTTACTGTCATCATAATTGGATGGTGGCTCTTCCTTCTGATGTTGTTTCTTTATATTACTCTGCTCATTTCTCTCCAGTTTGACCTGACGCTGTATAGCACTTGTTGCAATATTATTCTGTCTTTGTTGAAAAGTTTGCATTCTATTAGCAGCCTTTGGTTTATTCTTATTATTAACCTGACGACGTAATAATCTACCAATTAAGTGTGATGAGTTATTATTGACTTTCTCAGTCGGTGCCGTGGATCCTGGTGCGTCGACACTTTTGTTTAGTCGCTCATTGACTTCGACTTCAGTTTCAGGTTCATCAGTTGATCTATGAATTGGTACCAGATATACATTCTTACTCTGTTGTGTCATTACTTTGGGTTGATAGTCCCACTCCTCCTCTTGTTGTTCTTCTTCCTTCTTCTTTTCAGGTGATGGACTAGCTGGCACTGCCGCCGGTAGTGATTGCACATTGTCATAAATAGTATCTGGAGTAAACTCTTTACTATTATCTTGCTCATCTGGCATTTGATCATTCCTTTGCTGTTCTTGTTTCTTTAATCTCCAATGTAAATCTGCCTGCTGATCATACCCCTCCAACTCGTTCTGTTG
>Ga0214478_101420_pt1 | contig 11983 bp, 11 predicted proteins | sample M1_20Mar14CPVII9_2_FD_178001 | JGI IMG/M metagenome (GOLD analysis project Ga0214478, IMG submission 178001) | Marine eukaryotic communities from Monterey Bay, California, United States - M1_20Mar14CPVII9sort6BwellD7 | ecosystem: Environmental > Aquatic > Marine > Unclassified | place: USA...
TGTACAAGAGATGAACAATCATGCTGCTATAAAGTAAATTCATAATTATAAACGACAACCAGATGTCAAGACAATACATACAAGCCAAATGTTGTGCATTTGATATGATTAGTTTACGATAGCTGAAGGCATCCACCCTCTACAAGAGCTCTTTCTGATCAATCTTCATCTACTTATGTCTTTTTCATCATTCAAATTTGAGTGAATATCCTCTTGCATTATCATAATCCGAACTTTGACCATTGCATTAGCAGCTCACCAGACAGCATAATCAGAAGAGCCATTTGTTTCAGCTACTCTTGAATCTCATCTGTCCAACATGACTTGGAAAAAAGTCAATCACTAAACAAGTTTGGCCATCAAGCAGAATTATATGTTACCAATCACACACTTCTATCTCAAGAATTACACGGGCCATGTAAATGTTGCCTTTTTATGTATCGAGACGTTACTAGATGATTACCATGCAGCATTTAGACACTGGGGTATAGAGCCTCCGAAGATTTTATCAGAAACATCCATACGACATAAATCAAAAGTATCTAGTGGCAATACAACAACACTAATGAACCGATTCTCAAAACAAAACATAGACTGGGTTATACAAACATATTCGAATGATGTTGCCTTGTATAAAAAGCACTGCCCTGATGGCTTCCGTGAAATAAATAGAGTATTGATCATCTATAAGAATCCATACTTTCTTCTCAAAAGCGCAACACTAGTGAGCTCGAAAGTTGTGAATTAACCACGTGTGTAGGTACTTGGCCTGATATACTCTGCTGTTGTGATGAAACACGATGTATCATCGATTTTCATGACCAGAGTTTGTTTATATGCTGTTTGAAAGTCATTATGTATCCATACTGAACAAGAGAGCTCTATTAGGCATCTTCAGAACACTGGTTCAATTCCTTCTTTTGGAACTGATTAACCTTCACACCCACTTGATACAGTTTGTCAATAGCTGCCACAGCAGGCACCTCGTTAATTAATCTTTGGTGAAAGGTGACATTGTTAAAAAGCCCTGAACATCTTATATATTCCTCTACCGTCTCCCCATGCTTAGTTGAGGCATGCCTCCCACCTAAGCTAACATTAACCTTAATATCTATATAATATATTCTCTTATCAATCATATCATAAAATGCATCTGTTTCGTTTAGAAGACCAACAACTGAGAAAGAGTTGCGCAAATTGTCTTGTGCTTGGATAAACATCTCTTGCAAGGTCATAGTCTTCATTTTAAACCTATTGGCGCAGTCTTCTCCACATAAAGTAAATATATATCCCAATGCATAGGATTCTGTCCACGCTGTGTCATCACATTTGTGATCTTTATGCTTTTTATGCCAGTAGAATTTCGAACGGAGCCAAGAGAAGGGCTCTCTGATCATTACAACACGATGCAGTGGCAAAGAGGCATATATCGGTGAATAATTGTTGTGTTCATATCCAAGAAGATTCCAAAATTGTTGTGTCTTGATATCTGCATCATGTGCAGCTAGCTTGCTACATTCCATAAGAATGGGATTTTCTGTATCTCTTGTGCGGCTTGTATTATTGCTATATATATACAGAGGTCGAGACATGTTGTATTTTGGGCACCATTTAGGAGATTCTTCCCTGTTAGGTAATAAAGAATGGAATCCTCCATTAATTCTGTTGAAATGACGAGAATGTGAGTTGTTTCTTGACCAATGTTGGTGCCACCATCTTTGCAAATATGTTGGAGGGAGCCAATGCATTTCACTTCCTAGTTTGTTGTGTCCAACATAAATTACATCACAGATGGTTGAGTTGACGAGCCTGCATGAGCTCATACAGTTCGGTTTATGACCCACAAATGGACATCCAATGGCTTGTCCTATAGGTGTTGTTGCGTTGCATGGCTTGTTCCCCTCAAAACTCTTTGTTGATACTATGTTTCCCCGGTCAGGAATGGTGAACTGTGGGTAGCCACTACTACAAAATTTGCCACGACGTACAGTATTGCCATCGGGTATGGGGTAATAATGTTCATCAATATGAGACCGTCGCCACTTATCCCCTCTATCATATCCTATAGAACTGCTGGCAAGGACTCTTCGTATTTCTCCACCTCCTGGATGGTGCACAATAATTATCATGACGGAGAAAGAGAGGTAACATAACTTTTGTTAGTATGTGTTTGCACACAGGCAGTCAAATTATTAATACCAATTGAGTAGACTTTCCTGCCTTGCCGAGATGTACAAATATGAAAGGTGTTTCAGTCCTATCACAACCCCAACGACGTACATTTTCATTTGATTGGTAATTTTCACTATTGTTATTATTCAGTGCAAGCCGTGGCTGAGGATTAGCAGCTTGGCGTTGAGGTTCAGGTGGGGCAAAAGATACATCCAGTATAACAGCAGCATTATTTGAGTGAATTCGAATTGCGTTTAGAGTGAAGGCTGCTGCAATTAATAAGATGCAACTCCGGCAGTTGGATTGATACATTCGGCCTATCACACAGCAGGTGTGTACTTATTGTCGGGGAAGTCTTATATGGTATGAGTTGGAACATACAATACTATACAATACTCACAAGGAGCGAGCTACAAGGAGGTATCGTAGATACGATATCGATCGTAGGTACTCTAGGCTATCGTAGAGAAGAGACAATAGAAATGAGTGAAATGAGGTAGCTCGAAGCTTGTCAAAAACAAAGTTTACATAGTTGATACGCGATATCTAATGTGGTTTGGGTACTCTAGGAGCTCTCTTCATACTAATCGTATCAATGTTTTAGGCTTTTACCTCATTTGATACTATTCAGGTGGTCATGGCTCTGTGTCTTTATAATGATCATGCAATTGCACTTCCTCTTGGGCGCAAGGGCACAGATAGGAGATAAAGAGAAGGAGTGTCAACCAGGGAGTGAAACCTCTTCGTCCTCAACTAGCTTATGACCTATCATTCTCAAGTTTATTATACTGTTTAGTAGGCGTGCATATCGATAGATGTGAATCATAATTGCTAGGTATTACCTGACCAGTTTGAGACTAATACTTTGGTGAGCATAGGTACATGTTGTCGGTGATGGGTTCATGTACTTATCAAGCATTTGTTTTAGCTACAACTTCTCTTGCATTTTAAGCCAAATTCATTAACTCACTACTGAAGCAGTTATGAAACATTTTCAAAAGATTGATCTCGTCTTTGCACGTCCCTTCAGGCCGTTTTGCCTTTCGCTTCCCATCAGATTTAGGCAATAATGGGATGTTGTAGGTATTTTGCAACTTCCCCAGGATGCTATGCAACTCTCGATGGTGATATAACAAGAAAATGTGGTGCTCACTCATTTCACGCATCCTTTGTACGACCTCTTCCTTGAATCTCGATAATTGTGTCTTGCCATATTTAATATTTACCAAAATCGAGTTCATAGTGAGGAATGTTAACTGTGCAATTCTCAATGAGAGACTTAGCAACGTAACATCCTTTATTTCTTTTTTTAATAAATCGCTCTTTCAGTGCACTTTTCGCCCAATCATCAAATTGACGAAAGGGAAACATATGAATGAACATGACATTTTCATATTTTGGTTCCTCGATTGGCATAATGATCTCTTTGGCACAAAAATGACTCGTATTTCTGCATTGCCGTATTAATGGGTATAATGCTGTTTCATTCATGTACCCAACAGGATGTCCTTTATTTGGAGTTCGAGGACCAAAAGGTATATTGCATGTTTTACGATAGTTAACTTACAGGCAAATCGTAATGTTGTTGATCCAGTCTTAGGCCCGCAGTGGATCAACGTGACAACACGTAGCGGTGTTACTCTTGTTTGAACAATGGTAGCGTTGATGGCTTGGCAAAGTTTAAAATGTCATCATATTGTGTTGCTGTATTCCATTCTTGGTCTTGAGCAAGTTTACCCCATGTTGTCTGTGAAGTTTGATTAGTAGTAGATTGTATGAGGTAGATTGGCAGCTCGCCATATTTCATTTTCTCTACTGCATCAGACTTAAGAAGGTACAGTTCACCAAATATAGAATTGTAATTTATTATTAGAGTTGTGGTGAAAAAGACTGTAGTAATGGCTAACAACAAAGTATATCTTTTTGTTGTGTTTGGGAATACCATAACATCATATTATTGTGGTGTTCAAGACGACGTAGTAACTACCCTTCAATGCTCTTTGCTCTTGCCACTAGTGAGCGACTAAACGGGCGAAGGGATACCATTTGCCGATTCGTCATCTAGCACAACCAATTGAAAGTCTTTGTTGTATTGTAGTCCTATTTGTTCTTGATAGCGTACAATTAATTCGTCATTCTTATGTAATACAAATCAAAACTTTATGTAGGAGAAAGATAATATGATCCCTGCATTTCTGATCCGTAACGACACACTCGATTTTTAAGGTGCATTCACACTCTCTCTCTCTCTCATCTCTAGAGAGAGAGTCCCCCATACAATGTATGATTCGATATGATGAAGGCGATAATATATCTCAACCAAGGACTCTGCCTACCAACTGCTTTGATAAACCAAACAATTACCTGCACCTTGCTTCCGTAAGGCTGTTTGAAAAAGCGATTGATATTTCAAAATCATATCAAGTACAATGCGGAAAATAATACAAATAATACTCTATGTGATACTACCCACTTTACTCTTTATATGGATGCCAACTACATTATACTTGCTCACACAGTCTGATATTCCAGCTCCAAACCAAGAGGAAATTATGTATGAGCAGCGCAAACAACAGCAATATCCTACAAATAAATCATACATCTATGCTCCATTGGTCGTCGGTGCTGGCCAAGGGACTACAGGTACTCATTTGTTTGTCCATTCTACATGTTTGTTGGGATTTACTTCACTTCATTATCGGATTGGTTGTATCGGAAGACATTCAATACATATCAAGAATAATATAACATCATGTCCAGTTCCAATACTTTTTAATAGCGAATACAAAAAATTGGTCGGCTATCATAAAAGACTTGTAAAACTTTCTAAGATTAGATATAGAAGAAAAAGATTCATACTTCTGAAGATAGTTGATGATATCATTAGTTGGGGAAAAGATCTGTTAGGATATTCTCAAAAAATGAATGCTAAGAAGAAACGAGACACGATATTGGATCTGTTGGAAGATATAATTGTTTGGGGTAAAGAAAATAAAGTGTTGTTGGCATTGCACGACACGCCCTATCCACTGTTGATGCCAGAAATTTTACGATTGACACAAAAACACTATGGCGAATCGGCAAGGCCAGTGATATTATTAAGTGAACGAGATCCTGGGGAGTGGACTGATAGGAGAATACAAACGCACGGATTCAGTTCATTTTGCAAAGATGCAGTAGTAATGAAGAAGATAGATCCAGTGACATTAAAAGGCGGTGCATTTGATTGGATTTCTTGTCTCAACGCTGCAATATCACAACAAAAGCTAGAGAAACAGGTAATGTACTCATTTAAGGATGCAAATCGACAGCACATTGTTGACACAATGAGAGATTATCAGGCTGCTGTACGTCGCCATGCTGCTTTCACCTACAATATGTTTAAAAAGGAGAATAAAACAAGCCCTGGTGAGCTTGCCACGATGATAGCAAAATCACTTTACAATCAGAGTCTAATGACTAATGTATATGACTTTGAAGGTGCAAAACACTTCTCCTCCAGCCAAGAGATACTTGAGCTTGAGTTCAACAAATATACTATGAACAATGATGAAGATGTTTTGTCCAAATATATGGTTACGAGTAGTTTGGTACCCGTTAGTTTCGCCAAGAAGGTTGTACTTCCTGACAGTTTTGTTGGTGAGGTAGTGTGTCCAAATTAGAAGTCTCATTCTTGGGTTAGAGAGACAACCACAGATCATTCGATTGCTAAATTGAGTAATTTCCTCAGCAATAAACTTATTAGTTAGTGGAAGGTTATAAATGGGCTAGTACTCTTCCTTACTTGATCAGATTGAGTCAGATTTTATATTTATCCAATGCCCATTCATATAATTCAAGATCCATCTGATTCCTCTCATTAAAAAGAGATATCATTTCATCCGACTGCCTTCGAATTTGATTGTATCTTCGGTTTTCTTTCAAGTAGTTATTGCTTTCTTTTGGCAGTGATCTCATCTTCTTAAAATCGCCAAGAAGTCCCCAGATTTTCTTTAAATTCACGTCTTCCCCATCCTCAAGAATAAGGACGGTATCAAATGTATCCAATACTGCTTTGGCAACTTCCAAATGTTTATATGTCAGATTAGTACTTTGTTTATCCGCAATTCCATTCAACATACGGATGTAGTAGTTGTCACCCAGGAAGATCCGCGACTTTTGTGAAACTTTCAATTAGCGATGACTTTCGTTGCCGTTGAGCTTTTACGAAGTGGTATGCCGCCGCCGGCCGCCGCGGCGGGTTTTACGGCGGCCGGCGGCGCCATACAAAACTAGGTACGTCGGCTGATAAAACCCGCCACGGCGGCCGATCGTATCGAAAGTGTGATATCGCTGAAATTATAACAACTTCCACTTGAAACTTCCAATTCGTGGATCTTCCAGGATTCCTGGCCATAGCTGTACTCTATTACCGTAAAAGACACCAGTTTGATTTATCATCCATTTTTCCAGTGTATCATTTTCAAGACAGGGCGTATCATCCTTGCATTTCAACCATAGCTCTTTCATAAGTAGAACGAAATCTACTCCAGGGGTGTCTCAATTGAGTGAATTTGTATAAATCTACCTTGGAGTTTACTTCAGGTAATAAATAGTTGTATTCGAGATTCACGACGTCGATTTGTTGTTTGTCGTAGAAATATTCCCAAAAGGTGATAGATTGAGCTACTGCGGATGTATTTGTTGCTTGAGATGTAATCTTGAGCTGGTTTATATTCATACTTTGGTATAATAGACCATCCTTATACCATTGTTTAGTCTTCTTCTGGATCTCTTTCTTCCCTAGTTTATACTTCATTCCATATGATTTGAGGTAGGATATTATCGAGGTGCCGCCTGCTTTGTCAGGCTTTGTGAAAGTGTAAGAATAACACTAACTTGTCACATACCCTTCCTTTTGCTGCGTTGATATTGCAAGTGTAAGAGGTTCCTTCTCTCTTGCCATAATTTGTTTGTGAAATTAACGGGGTGTCATTATCAGATACTTTAATTGTTGTTGTCATTAAGCGTTCCATAATCATATAATTAGCAGCGGCTACAATAAAAATAATAGTAAATGCATTTGATAAGAAGCGAGGCATTTTCATCTTTCTCCTTCAATTTATTTTCAATGAGCCATACTCCAACTACAATGACGGTGTTGTAATTAGCACATATCTCGCCAGGCGATGTAGTATATATACTCGGGGTCAGGGACCTCCGATCAAAAGAAAAGAGTTAAAGGCAGGTTCACGGGTCTTCCTACTATTTACATATGGGAACAATATTGTAGTGTTACTTATCTCTCTCAAGCATCGGGTAAACTGCACCTGCCCTAGCATGCCTAACGTTATTTCCCCAAAAAAGATACCGCATATCGATAAATATAAGTGGTTGCGAGTCACCCCTTTCCACGGCGGTATCTACTTGTCTCTTTCTGGCGACGTATACCAGAAAGAGGGTTGGTACGTACCCCGTGGATAGGGGTGGTTGCGAGTAGTTCATCTCTTGTTGCGAGGGTAAAAAGGCAGGCCCTCAAATTGATTAACAATATACCTACACAACAAATAATGAAGTTAGATGGCACAGATCACTAGCATGAATAATTATATTACAATTAGGTATTGTCGATCATAAGCAAATGTAACCCAGGTAGTGTCTTCATTTATTCATTGCAAAATCAACTAATCATCATTTTGATTCATAAAATTGTCAACAAATAATCTAATAATATGGCGCTTCCCGAGTCAAGAAATAAGAAGGCATCACCCACAATAAACCAAAATAAATATGATACTGGACGTATAGTCGAGATTGCCTGGAAGCTGTTCAGCGGCGATACCGGTGACTGTCTAGAATCAAAACAATACCTTATTAAACCTTATGGGACATATAAAGAGATTGCCCGAAAGGCCACGGCAGTTCATGGTATCACTACCGAGCAAGCATCTAAACATGGCGTTGATGTGGATTTGGTTCTGGATGAACTCATTGGCATTGTAAAGAATATCCCCAATGATGGTTTTGTGGTTGCACACAAAATGGAACATGAACATACTGTGTTGACAAACAGTTTCAGTCCTAACCAGCAGATTGTATGGAATGATGCTCCTAAGTGTGACACTTGGAATGTCCGGCTATTAAAATTCTTGCCAGAAGAAGCAAAAGATAAGTACGAGAATCGTCTTAGTCATACTCCCATTCGTTGTGGATTGGGGCTCCAACAACTACACAAATGCGTGTGTGCTGATGGTATGTATGATTATGCCCATTTTGCTGACACCGATGTGCAGATGACCTGGGAAATCTTTCGGTATTACAAACAGTATGCTACCGTCGAAGAACTCACGTGGACAAATCCTTCTGTAGAGGAAGGAATGGCCAATGATACCAAAAAGCCTGCACATGCTTCTAAGAAAGCTCGTGCGCCGGATTTGAAATATCAGAGCCCATTTCCAATGAACCTCAACCGTCCATTCATCAGTGCTAGTCGAGCTCAAACTCTACGTAAGAAGTGGCAAAGTGATAACCAATGGGACAAATGCACCAAGGGGAGAGATCTTCCGTCAAGTTACAAGTATGTTGCTGTTCACACCAAGAGTCATCAATGGTTATCGTCGTTGCCGAATGAACACGATCGTCCTTCTGGTTGTATCGTCGAGATTTCGTGGATGCTATTTGATGATGAAGAGAACTGTATTGAATCTAAACAGTATCACCTCAAACCTCACGGGTATGACGAAATCAATCAAATGGCTACGAGGGAGTCTCATGGTATTACAACTGAATTGGCCAACAAACACGGCAGTAATGCAAATTCAGTTTTGAGTGAATTTATCACCATTCTCCAAAAGTTACCACAAGATGGCTTTATCACATGGTATGAAACGTGAGAACATCATCTTCGAAAATAGTCTTAACTCAGAGCAGTTGGTTGTATGGAAGGCAGCTTCAAAGTGTGATACATACGAGGACTCTTTGGTGAAGTATCTGCCAGATGATATCAAGAAGAAGAATACAAAACATCTCCAAAATATGAAATTTGGACTTCATATCTCGAAGTTGCATGGTTTCATTGGTGGTGATCAGGAGGTTAGTATTGATGTGTATATTGCTTATGCTTGTGTCCAGATGACCTGGGATATCTTTTCGTACTACAAGTTGCATGCATCGGACGCAGAACTTCGTTGGCAGCAATACAAACCAAGACCAAGGCATATGCTTCCCTCATCTGAAGGTGCTCGTCTTTGTGCAAAGAGGATGAAATATGGATTATAAGGATATCTGTTATGGAGTGATAGAAGAGAGTAGAAGTAGTGAACTATTACAGCTACGGCATGTCTCATATTAGGTATGTGTATCCTTTCCTGCTGCCACTGCAATTGGACTCAGGGGCAGTAAATACTACTGCCCTATCTTCAGTTTCAGAGTACATGGTAGCCGACCCACTACTTCCTACCACATAGCACAGGGTAAACTGCACCCGCCAACGCGGGCATGCTTGTATTGTCAATGGTGCATGGTTATAGATTTATGAGATATCTCTATAAGAGTAATTTGTTTTGCAAAGGCTGAATAAATATAGAGCCTTAAATATTTATTCAGCCCTAACGCTAAATCATCATCCATCCCTTATACATATGGAGTCATTTTGTATAACGCTTTGTTACTATATGTAAATAACAATATTTATTCAGCCTGTATAGAAAGGAAGTAGGATGCCCAACCTTGACCATCATATCTCATACTACTACGCTCACTGCTACTCAACCTCACACAATGTATTCAAAAGCATTTGGGCCTTCCATCTATTTACAAACCGGGAACGATGAGCTTTATCATAAGAACAGTTCTCCCACCTACACGCACGTGTCAGCTCATACACATCCAAGAACGGATGAGCCGCATCTTCAGGAGCAACATTATGAAGTAGACGTTTATACACCTCTGCTTGATCTCGTACCAATTTCTCACTGAATTCTTTACAGGGGTAATAAAATGGTGGAGAAACAAATAGTACCTGGTCAGTTGTACTATCAAGGAAATGGGTAATTTCCTTTACTGTTCCATTGATAGGAAATTCCTTCTGACGACGATAAATATGAACTGCAGATCCAATAATCCAGACGTAGTCAGTTGAGTTGTTCTTGTCGATGATATCAAGACATGTTGTGTTCAGAGGCTGAAGTCCATAACATTGTTTGCCATATTTCACAAACGGAAATGATTCCTTCTCCTTGCCACGACGTTGTTGCATTGCCTGAAGCGCAGCAGATAAGATTTTTTTTCGCTGTGTCGCATCCAGCATCTCTTCATCATCACGAATGTGTGTTGATAGAAGAATGTCGGCCAGTCCAATGGTAAGTTGTTTCATGTAACTATCTCAATTGCTTCTTCTGAGGAGAATATGTGCAGCGTTTCAATGAGAGTAGGTGGTATACAGATACCCTCTGTGTAGGCATTTTGTTGAGTGAAATCGAGAGATGTGTTGTTGTTTCTTAATATTGGCCTAGTTTCCCACTGACATTGCAGAGAAGCACCGCTGCCCAATGTTCTGTGAGGATAAGGAATGAATCTTACACTACGCCTTTGTAGATGCTGTTTTGATGTCGTAGGTTCAACTTCTGCTTCTGATAAGACTGGAGCGGAAATTATCAAAGGAAAGGACAATATCATCAGCGCCCCGAAAAACCATATGCACCGATGCTTGGGTAACCATTGCTCAAGCATGTAATCCTTAAATGATTGTGGATATCCCGGAGCGCCTCCTTTTGATGGATGAGGTCCATCAGCAGCACCTTCTCTCTCAACTCCATTTGCTGGTACTATACCACCTTTGCGTAGAAAAGAATTACGTTCACTGGCGGTTAATGACGATGACATTTATTATTAGTAGTATTGTATTGTACGCTGCTTTATATTGCTGAGAGTTTGTGCCGTGTGTATTTAATTTGAAGACGTTTAACTCCAACGCACTGCCGCTAATCATATAAACTAGTTAATTTGCATAGTAGATATATGCCGCCGTGTTGCAATAGGTACTGCCAAGCAAAGACAAATTATGATAGCGATATACTATTGTTGTCATTCACTCAGCACTCAGACTTTGGTTAGTAACCTAAATTATGTTAGAGATAAACACATATGTGGTATAACTAAACTTTTTGCATGATGCACCGACGAATAAAGATAATGATGCTGTAGTGCTACCGCCCTCGTGTATACGTAAATAACCAGTCAGTACATCTTCCAACAAAGGTTAGTTAATATAGAGAGTGTCGTACGGAGTGAGGCAAAGCAGATAAATATTTGCTCACATCTTATGCACCCTTTTATTTCTTGCCGCGCCTGCCGCTATCTCGTGTTTTGTCAAAAGCTACATATTTAATATAAAACCATCATAGATGCTTAATCTCAGCATATATCGTTTGCTAATACACCGGGTATCAATGCAGAATAATTAATATATCCTCATCTCTACTTAAGCATCTCTAGTAGTGCAACATCAAAATTGAAGTGTTGCAGTGGAATGATCAATAAAGCGATAAGAAAAAGGTAGTGATAATAAATGTCAGTAGATGAGATTCATATAGTAGCAATTTGTCAGAATGAATCCGTCATCAATAGGAGGGCTACAGATGTTAAGTAATGTTGCCGTCGAGGCAATTAATGATAATACAACAAAGAACAAGACAAAAAAATATATGTTACAGAAACGCATTCTATGGGTTACATGTGGAAAGATAAGAGGATACCCTATTGGTGGCTCCGTAACAGTGAACTTTGGACAGCTGCTTTTGGATCTTTCTTTTGTGCTTATAATATATTAGAA
>Ga0214478_101421_pt1 | contig 11983 bp, 10 predicted proteins | sample M1_20Mar14CPVII9_2_FD_178001 | JGI IMG/M metagenome (GOLD analysis project Ga0214478, IMG submission 178001) | Marine eukaryotic communities from Monterey Bay, California, United States - M1_20Mar14CPVII9sort6BwellD7 | ecosystem: Environmental > Aquatic > Marine > Unclassified | place: USA...
TCATGATCACCAACTCATACCATCACGTTGCTCGGCATGTTGATCTTATGTTCACACCCGGTACTTTCAAGCCAGTCATTCCCTTCACACCCGCCACATATCCCTTTTGTTTCAAGTTCCCATACTGTAAGGAGACTATCAGTCTAGCTCAACGTATCAATCCAGGCCATAGTAAAGTCGTGTTAGACATGGATATGCTATACAACACCAAGGAACGAAACGCCTTCTGCAAAGAGTGGAAGGAGGAGAATGGAGACGAGGGCGAGGATCTGTACAAGAATGAGAAGCGTCGTCTCATGTTCAGGAAGAAGATCATCGGTCCTCCTGGCCCCACTGGTACTTCCTATCTTGCCTGGTTAGCAAAGAATGGCAAGGAAGATGTACAAGTTGACAGATAGGTCGCTGTATGGGGCTAGACCGCCATTCATTAAGATCTTTGCAAAGGAAGAGAAGCTCGATAGCATGTCTGAGGACGAGCTTGCCAAACGATTGGGTATGACTCTGATGGATAATACCACAGATTGTAACTGTGGTGCATTCGAGACAGAAGTGGACTGTGAAGAATCAGTTGTTGGATGTATATGGCGGCCACTGTTTGAGAGTTGTCACCCTCCAGAATTGATAGATGGCAGTGAGCCCATTTGTTCATCAACTGATGCCCCGACGATGGCCCCTACTGTTTCCTTACCTGAGTCTGATACTACTAGCCCAACAGCTACATCGGATGTTGATGACGAATCAGAAGAAGACTCGACTTCCAAAGCAGATCCGTGGTATGTCAGTATGTTCAAATCTAGAGAGCATGAAGGTGCTACGACTGAATCTAATAACACATCGGATGACGAAGAGCTGCGTCGTAAGCTCACAGCTCATATCGATTCAAACACTGAAGGTTATATTGATAATTTGTCTCTGGAAGGCGTTGTAGACGAGGTATTCTTGCTTGGGGGTAATCATGAATCAGATCAAGTTCAGCGGCGGGAGATGATTTCTAACCTAAAACAGGACGAATCGGAGTATGAGAAACAAATGAAGATTCGGGCTACACAATTGAGGGAAATAGAATACAATGAACTCATCAACTCACAATTGGATCTTCTGGACGACTCAAAGTTGGTTCTGCTAGAAGAATTACTTGCCAGTGAAAGCAAACAACATGTACAAAGAAGAGATGATAATGATGTCGGCCTTGAGTTTTGAATCTCTAACAACTCTGTACATTGATAATGACATAGATTTGTACATATCTTGTGTATCACAGTCTTCTATCCATCCCCTACTTTCTTAAACTCTCATACTTCCGCCATTACTTTCATACGCACCATCATAATTCCGTGCCATTCTCTCTGAACCTGACCAGATCCCTGTTCATATCACATACCACTAGTGAATTACATCTATTATGCCCCAGCCCTGTCCCTGTGTTCATACTTTCATATCTTATGTTCAATCATCATTATCATCATTATCGTGTTCCTTCAGAAGAGCAATCATTGATTCTCTTGACCCATCGACATCCAGTCCTTTCTCATCCAGCATCTTCCTTAAAACACCTACTCTCATTTTGTTGTAATTGACCTTGTCCCCATTATTGCTTTCATTATGCTCACCTCTTGACACGGCAGTTAACAAATCAGTCATCATATCCCCCGGGACGTCACTGAACGAAACCTTCCCAATTATATCATCCTTATTAGCAACGATATAGTCCATAACTGACTCCTTCAATAATGCTAGGTTCTTAGAGTCGGCGTAGAGTAGATTGTCTATCATATTATCCATCGTAATTTCTTGTGATTTGACGTAACATGCCTCTGCCTCAAGCTTTAGATGAACTACCCCATACTTATCACATGCATTAATGATATCTTTGGCATTAACTTTCAACTCCTCATCGGATAGTTTACCCCCGTAGGTGTAATATAACATGTATTTGAATATCTTAGGAGTAACATCCGTAATTGTAATGGTAGTAATTCCTCCATTCTCATCCGATTTACTCATCTCGTACAGTGTCGGGGCACACTTTTGCAATATGAGCCGATGTGCATGGAAGTTAGTACTCGATGTCTTGGCTCTCTTTCGTTTACCTTTCTGTTGTTCTCCTCCTACCTCGAAGACCACGTCTGCTGTTTCTTCGTCCATGAATAATTCGGACACATTTTTATTGAATGGATTTGTAGGGATGAATTGAGTAATTGATTTGCTGGTAGACGTTAGGGTCTTCATTCTAACCTCAATAACTAATGCCCTATTTACTAATGACTTCATGAGTTTTGTTCGCTTGGCAAAGTTTATTTTGCATCTTGCATTATTATCCTCAGAACCACAAGCAGCAAACTCTGTTGTTAATGGCTTCTTATGCACCACCTCTTTGCCATCTACATCTTTAATACTGTAACCGAGTTGTGTCGTGATACTTGTATCTGTCATATTGCAAAGAACTACGGCAGCATATCCTTCTCCTGCCGAATGAGATACTATACCACCAGGATAAAGACACAATTTCCATTGATGACCTAAACATGAAAATTGAGGAGATATGACAGACTCGCCTCTTATTGTTGATAGATTAGCAAACCCGTGAAATCTAACCAAAGCAGTTGTCCACTCTTTGTACCCCTCCGGAGGCGCTCCAGCATCCACTTCAATACTCATGTTCTTCTGATAATATTATTGATGGATGGATGGTAAGAGTTAGGTGACCTAAAAAACTAACTTATCTTCCCCTCGAGTGACGATACCAACACTACCGATTGAAAGAACGTTAAAATACTAATCTTAATATACTATCTCTGTACAAGATGAATTATACACTCAATTGGTTGCAAAGCATAATAGCATGGAATAGCCGCATACATAGATACATAGTACTAAGTATCTTTTACAGAGTTTTCATTTTTAATGAAAACTAATTATTAGAATTGCAAATAAATTGCATTGCGGCAGAAGATGGACAGCTAAGAAGTCCTCTAGTCCTTCTTCATTCCTCTAGTCCTTCTTCATCAGTATCACCATCTTTACTACTAAAGCTGGGTGTGTTCGCAGATTGGATCATATCGATAGAGGTGCACACCGCGAGCACACACACTCAAAAGAAAAATGACATCACAATTTCCCATCGGCAGCAATATTATTCTACAGAATCTCATAGCTGGTGCCAAGTACAATGGTTTACGTGGTATAATTAAATCTAATATTGATACAACATCACTACGTCAGAATGTATTCATTGTTGATGCCAACAAAGTGATTTCGGTAAAACCAATCAACATTCGTTATTTAAAAAATGATACTGATAATGATGTATCATCTCTGAGTATTAAACAGCTCAAATCAGAATTACATTCGTACAATATATCAACAGAATCATATTTTGATAAGGAATCATTAGTTGATGCTGTTAGGGCAGCTAGAAGTGAAGGTTGGAGGCGGCCTAAGGTTGTATTCGAGGGTAATGTTGATAAGAAAAGAGCTGCTACTACTGCCTGTACGGCCGAAGACAAAAGCAAAAAGAAGAAGGCAAAGGATGAAACAACAACATCAATGAATTGTGGTATATTAGACAAATTACCGGATGGTTTATTAGAAATTGTGGCATCTTACCTCTTCTCATCCTCGGAGGAGAGCGGAAGATATATGTTTATGTCATTTCAAGAAAGGAAGAAATTGCAATTTTCTTGCTTGTCATTTGCTCAGGCGATGACGCATTCACATCATAATATAATGTCTTTTCAACCATCCAAAACCACTCTAACAATTATGAATCAGAGTAGACTTTGGAAGATGTTAGATTTCAAGTATATTGCAGAGTATTTGGAACGTGAGGTTACAGATAATGATGTTCGGTGGTTATTGCAATGTATAGATGCTGTAAATCATGTCAAGACTTTGAGATTGACTCATTGTTATGGTGTTACCGGTGTAGGCTTGCAATCTTTAGTTGGATCAACTGTATTGGAAACTATTGATCTGAGTTTAGTTGGTACCCACGAAAGTCCAATAATCAATAATAAACATATCATCTCTGCTAGTGAGGTCATGCCGATGCTAGAACGTATCATCAATACGGAGGGGAATTCATTACTGCTCGTACATCTTCCCAATAAGTGGGGTAGTGCTGTTATTAATAGTTTCTCTAGAAAGTTCGATAGGGTATTGAAGAAGCGTAACATCGAGTGCTACGGTTGTCAACCCAATCGAGATATTGTAGTCGACCAAGAAACGCTATTTAGCTGGGGTACCAATCAATGTACTTGTTCTGGATGTGCAAAGAGTCTTTGCAAAGACTGTATGAGAGAATACGAGGTTCATACTTGTGAATACTGTGAAAGGATGTACTGTTATAGCTGTTCGTGGATAATTCATTGTGAGACCTGTGGATTCGCCTCGTGTGTAGACTGTGAAGAAGTCAACCAATGGTAAGTTTTGCTCTTCTTGCAATTTCGTATGACCATTTTTTGGCTCAACTTTGTCACTTTTGTGTAAACAGTGAGGGTGGATGCGGAATGCCTACTGCATTGATTGTGAGAACAAAGGAAGGAGTTGTGAAGACTGTTGCAAATAGTTTGAGCAGAGAATTGTGATGCGTGAAGTCTGGCCATTGGAAGGCAGAGATTTCTCAAAATGATCATATGATGTGCACAAATAGTTTCCGTCTACTAAAAATAGAAGAGTCTAAGGACATAAATGCTTGTTTATAGAATAGCAAAGTAGAGTTATGGTTAACTACAACTTTTTACCCCACCTTGACACCTGATAGCTTCCTCCTAATCAAAACTTCTATACAATCTCGTCATACCATACCCTCAAGCCTCAGACAAGGCAGCGACACCTGGCAATTCCTTACCCTCTAACAATTCCAATGATGCCCCGCCTCCCGTACTGATATGACTAACACGATCTCCCAATCCTGCCTGATTTACAGCCGCTACACTATCCCCACCACCAACAATAGTCGTTGCTCCTCTATCAGTAGCCTCGGCCATTAATTCCGCCACTGTAATCGTACCGGTTGCAAATGGCTTCATCTCAAACACACCCATTGGTCCATTAAACACGATGGTATTACACTGACTTAGTTCCTTCTTGAATAGTTCTAGTGTCTCAGGACCAACATCTAATCCCATCCAATCACCACTAATCTCATTTGACTTTGCAATGGCCGTATTGGCATCTTCTGCAAACTTATCAGCTAATATAACATCCGGTGGTAATAGTAACTTCACACCCTTCTCTTCAGCTTGTTTCATTAACTTACCGGCTAATTCAACATACTCCTCTTCTACCATACTATTACCAATATCGTAACCTAATGCTTTGTAGAATGTAAATATCATACCACCACCAAGTAGTATTGTATCACACTTTTCAATTAATGATTCAATAACTGGTAATTTTGTTGATACCTTAGCACCACCGATAATTGCACATAATGGACGGTTTGGTTCATCGACTGCACCCTTTAGATACTTTAATTCTTTGTCGAGTAAGAAGCCTGCAGCACTTAGTTTCATATGTGATGCAACACCCGCAGTGGAAGAATGTGCACGATGAGCCGTACCAAATGCATCCATAACAAAGTAATCTGCCAACTTGCCTAATCCTTCCGCTAATTCGGTATCATTCTTTGTTTCGCCTTTATAGAATCTTGTATTCTCAAGTAGCAAAACATCTCCCGATGTTAGGTTGGATGCAGCAGTTTCAACTTCAGTACCCATACAATCATCAACTTTGGTAACATTTACACCTAATAAATCTTTTAATGGTTCAACTACTGGATTTAATCTTCCATTCTTACCAGTTTCAATGACTTGACCTTTAGGTCTACCAAAGTGACTACATAATATAACATTGGCACCTTGATCTAATAAAAACTTTGTAGTTGGTACAATGGCACGTAGTCTTGTATCATCTGTTACTGTTACATCATCTTCTTTAGATAATGGTACGTTTAAATCGACACGCATTAGTACATTTTGTCCAGAGAGGTTAACTTTGGATGCTAAACCTTCGACGTTTAATTTTTCGAGTGTTTGTGGTGTTGCATGGATGTATCGGTTTGTTGATGTGGATTGTTGAAAGGTTGATGAGCGGCGAGCCGCATGACGAAGGGCGTTGGCAAACATCATGGATTGCAAGTATAATTGCAGGTATGTGAGGTGTCAGTAAATATAGCAAGAGTACTAAGCTAAAAGGTTGTGGTGGACTTGAGTGATGAGGTGTCCGGCTTAACTTTATTTATTTCGAGAAAAATTATGTTTGACCGGTGTATCCCTTTGGTATCCTACTATGCTCTATCCTATTTGTAGTTTGCAATTCATCTTATGGAGATAATAGTATTGAGATAATTCGTTCTTTCAATCTGTAGTGTTGATATCATCACACGATAAGTCTATACTATCGAAAGGATATAGATAATTATTTTAGTTAGTTTTTTTTTAGGTGCACCTTCCATTAACATTTATACTTATACAAATACATATTTACTTATTACATAATATACCGGAATAATATGAGTATTGAAGTGGATGCTGGTACGCCTCCGGAGGGTTACAAAGAGTGGACAGCTGCTCTGGTTAGATTTCATGGATTTGCTAATCTTACTACAACAAGAAGCATTATATCACCTGAATTTTCATGCTTTGGTCATCAGTGGAGGTTGGACATCTTTCCTGGCGGTAGGGATAATTCAACTGAAGGATATATTGCCGTAGGTCTTTCCAACATGTCAAATACAAGTATTGAAATTCAATATTGTTACAGTGCTAGAAATGCAAATGGCAAGGAAGTGGTATATCTTAAATCAAAAACAAATACGTTTGGCGCTTTGGGTTCGTCCACTAATGCCTGGTTCAAAAACAACTTTGCCCCCAGATCAAAACTTTTAGAGTCTTTAGTACAAGGATCATTGGTTATTGAAGTTCGGATGAAATGTACGTCAATAGATAAATCGGTTACCCAGTTCATACCAACAAATCCAATATGTAAAAATGTTTTACAAAAGTTTATGGATGGGGAATCAGCAGATGTTGTGTTTGAGGTTGATAACGGAAGCTGCCTAAGTGAGGAACATACCAACAAGAAGTCAAAAACTACAACATCGTTCCATGCACACCGCTTTATTCTACAAGATATTTCAACAATGTTAGCTGAGCTATGCAAACCGGATGAGAGTGGAGAGGGGATTACCACCGTATCAATTACAGACGTCAAGCCCGAGATATTCAAGCACATGATTTACTATACATACGGTGGTAAATTATCAGAAGACCAACTTAGAAACAATGCAAAGGACATCATTAATGCCTGTGATAAGTACGGGGTGGTACATCTCAAGCTTGAGGCCGAGGCAACTTATGTCGAATCGACTAAAATTACGATCGAGAATATGATGGACAATCTGCTATACGCCGACTCCAAAAACCTTGCTCTACTCAAGGAGGCAGTTATGGATTATATCGTTGCAAATAAGAGAGATATTTTGGGAAAGGTATCGTTTGATAACGTACCTGGTGGTACAGTTTCAGATGTCTTAGCTGCTGTTGCAAGAGGAGATGAGACAGAAGGGGATAGTACAGATTACAATACAATGAGGGTAGGGAAGTTGAGGAAGATGCTGGATGAGAAGGGGTTAGATGTTGATGGGTCTAGGGAGTCAATGATTGCTCTACTCAAGGAGAATGCTTGATTATATGTACATGTTCGGACTATTGTGAAGTTATACCTATTACTATTAGCTCTTAGGAAGTGAGTTATAAAAACGAGCCCATATATCTTGGTAACTAAGTTGTATCTTACGTTTATATTCTTAGACTCTTCTATTAGATAACGAAATACGAGGGTAACTAGTCCGCCTCACGGCATGGCAAGAATACACTAGGATATCTTCCACATGTATCTCAATGATAGCACGGCCTTACTTATTATTAACACACTCTGCATCAGAGAACAATGGAATGATCTTTGTACGCATCTTATGCTTCCTAGGTGGTGCCTTAGTAGTGAATCGTCGTTTCTTGTTTGGATTGGGTATGTTTAGGTTGGGTGTTTCCTTTGAAATAATCACTATTGATCCTTCATATTCCAAGGTACATCCATATTCATCTTCTTTTGCTTCAAAGTTCCACTTCCAGTTGTACAACCCATCTTTACTAATTGACTTGTCAATTTTATCTGAGTGGATATCATCGTTATAGTCTGCAATGTGTTCTTGCACTACTTCCTCTTTCACTAGTTGTTCGGCTTTGTTATTGATTACCTTCATGTCTGTCAAATTGTACCCAACGACCTTTTCACCGCATAAATCATATCCCATCTCGTCGTCAAGTGTTCTTCTGCTCCCTCTCTTTCACAAGGTCGGCAATCAGTGTAACAATCACTTCCGTATTCTAAAATACATCGATTCATTTTGTATTGTATTACATGGCTGTTTAAAAACTTGTTCATTCTTTCATATTGAACATAAACATTCCCCGTGCATTCAAATTCAATACTATCTGGACCTAAATCACAATCTCGACATTCTGATGCATTAAACTTCCAAGTCCACTTGCTGTGCCCCTCCTCCGTTTTTGATGCTAATATTATAAGTTTCTTTAATGTAGATGTTGATTCTGTCACAATCTCAATATCAGGTAGACTGATGGAATGAAATGCTTGGTTTATGATCTTCTTAAACTCTTCTTCGGCCTTATCTTTGATGCTATCTTCTTCAATCTTATCTCCCACTCCTAATAAGGTTTGACCTTTTAGAACTAGCTCAGAATCATTCTTTTCATTTTCTTGTGTATAATCCTCAGTATAGTATTCTTTGTTTGATGGGTACTTAATTATTTGTCTAGTAATGTCATACTTTAGATGATACACGTCCACTGTGCTTGCCATGTTTACTGAGTTTATCTTAACGAGGTAGAGGATATATATTAGATGAGATTAGATGTCATTGGTGTAAGTACATGCACCGACTTTATCAATCATCATCATCATCATCATAAATCTCATGCGCCGCGCTCATTACATACCTACCACTTACCACACTTTTTAGCCCCGTCTTATATATTCTATCTATCCACTGTCGAACCCTACTCCTAAGGTTGCCAGTTTATTGCAGTACAAGTGCCGCAGCCGCAATAGTAGGTAGCAAATAAATAGCAGTGTCAATTATGTTTTCATGTAATGAAAAACTCTGTAAAAGATACCATAAAAGATACCGAGTTGCAAATAACCAAAAGTTGTTGATTGTTGGTGGCGACCGCGTGTATTACTATCACCTCGAAACATTGCATGCTGGCCGCTAATATACCCCTAGAGTGAAGGAATTCTTATTGCAAATGCTGGAATCGAATGGCAAGATCTGCTAGCTAAAAACAAACAAGAGTGGCAAACTTAATTAAGTGCACCATCCTACCACACAGTATAAAACAGAAATAGAATGATCCGTTTATTATCCATGATATGTATCATATTAAGTTATATATACATGTATAACATTCATCTCGAACAATTACTAACTGGTAAAAGACCGGCGGAGACGATACAACAACTCGATGATGCACCATCCTCTTATCAATTCACAACAGCCAGTAACAATACAAAACTTGCAACAGACTATGAAATAGTAACAACGAACTATGGATGGAAATCATCCAATCCATTAGATTATTCACAACGTAAAATAACACAAGAATTCTTCACCGCGGTAACATCCCATCCAAAGTACAATGCATCAGCCAATTGGGATGAATTAGAAACCAATCCAAATCCAAACCGACGATTAATAATCTTTTTAGATATAGATACATGTATTGAAAATAATTATCCAGAATATGGAAAGTCTTTCTTATCAAATATGGCAATGAATGTTACCAATGAAGATTGGTATACTATACTTGAAAAGTCATGTAGTTATATACAAAAAGCTGCTAATTCTCCAGCATTATTAGCCAATCCAAATAATCGATTGGTATTATTAGATTGTGGTAATGGTCCTTGGTATAGGATTTTTGATGTATGCGGTGATAAGAGTGTGAAAGATTATCGTACAAAAGTTACAGATAATTTAAGCAATCAGGTCATTATTGCCAATTATGGTATAACACAAGATGCGGCTCGGCCAATAGATATTGGTTTGCCCCCGCCAGCAGTGAAACCAATTGAACTTAGTCCATATGAAAGACATTACATTCAAACATGCAAGTCTAATAGACGATATTATCTATTCTCATTCCAAGGAAGGGGTGGATTCCGACGTGATCGATTAAAGTTATTAGATAATGGTGAAGATGTATATGTAAAGATTCGAGAGAGTCAGACATATTGGGGTAAAATATCAAATGAGGATGTATGGAATTATGGAGAGGTTATGCGTAACTCATTGTTTGCTGGCAAGTAGTGTATTGTTGTGTGGTGTGTGTTTATTTTTATCTTGTATACATTCGTATACTCACTCTCTTTGCCTCTTCTGCCATATATAGCTGCCCCAAGAGGTGATTGTTTATACTCCTACCGATTTGCAGAGATAATGTCAGCAGGAGTAATACCAGTGGTCTACGCTGACAATTGGCTACCACCCTTCTCGTCACCATCAGACCCCAATAGAGTCATAGATTGGTCTAAATGTGGATTGTTCATACCTGAATATAAACTGAGACATACTGTTGATATGCTTCGGGATATGTCTGATGAGTTGATATGTGAAATGCAAAAGTGTTCGTTGGCATTTTGGGATGAATTTGCTTCCTCTAGAGTGGGATGGTTACGAGGTATATTACGTTGGATATAAACAGTGATCATGAGATTATAAGAAGCGAATTAAGCTAATAGAGACGAAAGCCATATATTTGGGTATCTTTTGGCAAAGAAGTATTTATTGGTAGTATTATCATCGGATATTAGATTTCTATTGGGTGAATTGTCTGTCAAGTGGGAAAGGGGGTCGTCATAAAAATGAGGTAGTAGGGCTGCTGAATAGTCTAAAGGAGCCACTGACTGCTGGCTATGGCTAAGTTATCCTTTAGGATACCATGCGCCAAAAGAAAAAATGTCTTTGATTTCGTTCTGGGCAGTAGAATGGCTCTTTCCAAATTTGGCAGAGGATTAGGCACAGATGTGGCATTATTATATCCGCTGATGGCAATTAGAACAATACCAACACTTATAATGTTGCCTAAGCAGAGTATTATTACCTATTGGCAATAGCACAGTTAGCTCATCATATTATACCATCATTAACTCAATTCAGAGGAACTAATTGCAACTCTCCACTTTGTCAATCATATCTATTAATGAGATGGTGGTGTTAGTCAATGTCAATATCATAACGCTACTTATCCTCACTATCGTGAGTTTCACTAGTGCTGCCATTGGAAGTGCTAACCTTCGTAGATCGAGTGCAGCAGAGGATGATGAGCTGCCTTTTACTACTGCCACATTAAATGATAATGATACTACTGATACCAACAACAATCATCACTCTCCGAGATTTACAAAGATAAACAGTAAGATACAGAGTCTACTTGTCAGTGCAAATCATAGAAGATTACAGTACAGATACGATGGTTTGTGTGAGGATAGTAGATTCAAACTAAAGTTTAGAGTATCATTGGATAGTGACCTTGGTGCTGACGAGATATTAGAACAATTGAATACCTTCTACAAGGAGTATGTTTCAGAATTCAATCCTGATGATTATATTAATGTGCAGACCATCTACTATTCAAGTTTACAACCAACAGAAGAAGAAGTTGGAAGGCATAGAGAAGAAGAAGTTGGGAAGTTCATTCTATGGATCGATGGAGATTGCAGTGGTAATGTAGATCCAGATGCCTTCCTTTCTAGTGTCCATGAATTCCTCAATGCAGACAACAATCTCGGAAGTACGCTCGGAGAGGTATCAGTGATGAATTGCAAGAGATGAATGTTATACATGTATATATAACTTAATATGATACATATCATGGATAATAAACGGATCATTCTATTT
>Ga0214478_101422_pt1 | contig 11969 bp, 5 predicted proteins | sample M1_20Mar14CPVII9_2_FD_178001 | JGI IMG/M metagenome (GOLD analysis project Ga0214478, IMG submission 178001) | Marine eukaryotic communities from Monterey Bay, California, United States - M1_20Mar14CPVII9sort6BwellD7 | ecosystem: Environmental > Aquatic > Marine > Unclassified | place: USA...
CACACACACACACGGATAGAAAACAGCAAAAAGTGTCTGGAGTTACCTAGTCTTGGATCTTTTCTTATACATAATGTTTAGAATAAGAGTATAATCGTTTGTTTACTTTGAATTGGATCTGATATATTGTTTAGTATATTATCTAGGTGCTATCCTACGACTAAAAATCAATTTTGGAGTTAGAGTTAAGCAAAAGAAATTTGCAAAAAGTTAAACGTTAGAGTTAGGCAAATGAAAGTTATTAAAGTTATTAAAGTTAGAGTTAGTAGAAATTAGATAAAGTTAAAAGTTAGAGTCAGCATTTCTAAATTTAAATATAAGTAAAGCTGAAATGGTTAGAGTTGTGATATGTTGGCTCTGACTCAAGTAGAAAGTAGGCAAGTTGACTGTAAATTTTTAAGACTGTGAACTGTGCCAAACCACTCCAATTTGACTCTTTGCTTGGCTAAAATCAGGGAAGGGATACCATTTTGCTGAAGGCAACAACTCCACAGAAAAATCACATTGACTTTCTAAATGTCTATTTGCCTAATTCTTGTTAGTACACAACTACGGCAATAGGCCCTATTGCAGCAACGTCACTGTCACTGGTGGCTTTAGCAGATGGTTAAAGGTACTATGGTGATTGTAGGTATAGCAGAAGCTGACATATATTAATCTAAAAGTGTCTCCATCGTAGGCTCATTATGTTGATGCAATAAACCATGGCAGCTAAACTAGATGTTACACTGTATCAACATTGTACTAATCCAATTTTAAGGGGACTTCGATTATCATGTTAATAATCAATAAGCGATGTGCGTCCAAGGATACCGGGGGAAATGTAGCTTGAGAAAAAGATATCACCACCAAATTTTCATACAGTGGCCCTACACAAAAAATATGTTGAATGATCGGCCATTGCAATAAATTGAACAGGAATACTGGCCTAAAATTGCACAAGGCTTCTCTTAAACATATTTGTAGTTCACATACCGAACGGCTTCGCGATTAAAGGATCTTACAAAATTTTACTTAGTAGCCTACTAGGTGGCCTATTCAGATACTTTATAACTTAAAAACTAGCAATAATCACAAAAAGATAGGACCAGATTTGGAATCAGCGTGCAATTCTAAGTCATATACAATGTTGCAATGATTATATATCATTGATTTGAACTTTGAACATCTTCATATTTTAGATTTGTTAGTATTTTCCTTAGAGGATACCCCTCTCAAGCTACAAATTCCTGTACGCAAGATATGCTACGTACAAATAGGAATTGTACCGGCGCACATCGCTTATAGACAATGGTGGCCAGGTGTAACTACCATCTAGGCGCCAGCGGCCTCTAGTGAGATTTATGCAAATCATGGCAAAAAAGGGTTGGTTGTGAGGCATGTTTTATGTGTGTTATACTATATTAGAATTGCTCATATGTATAGAATATTATCTCTATTGCTATATTAACAACACATAGATAAAGGCATCTATGGTGAAACTTCTATCTGGTGGTCAGCAGTGCCATCAACAAATCAATTCTATCTCGGAACAACTCCCTTATTCGCAGCAGCATCGGTAGTGTTAGTAACATTTTTATTCTGTTTGAAGTAGTCCCTCATGGGCTTGATGTATGAACTGGTCTTTCTGTCTGGACGGTGAGACCAGGATATGATCACGCTATTGTAGGCGGTCTGAGGTGGGTTGGAATGTTTTCTAGTGCCATTAGTATTACCCACTTCACACATATTATTATCTTTTGCATGAATATTATTATCAGCGGCGTTTGGGCAAAGATATGGCACTGGTCGTGCTGTGGAGATTGCATGGAAACTTTTTAATGCTAGTGGTAAGTGTCTGGAATCAAAGCAGTATCTTATTAAACCGTATGGGACATATAAAGAGATTGCCATAAAGGCAACAGAAGTCCATGGTATCACTACCAAGCGTGCATCTAAACACGGAGTTGATGTAAAATTGGTTCTAAGTGAATTCATTCACATCGTTAAGAATATTCCCAAGGATGGTTTTGTGATTGCACATAACATGGCCCATGAGCATACTGTGTTAACAAACAGCTTCAGTCCTGATCAGCAGGGTGCTTGGAACGTCGTTTGAAAGAGTGACACTCTTTCTGTTCCCTTGCTGAAGTATCTACCTCATGAAGCCAAAGTCCAGTATGAAAATACTCTAAGACGACCATCTCTTAAGGGACTTAACCTTCTTCATTTATACGAATGTTTTTCGGCAGTGATAAACTCCTTCAAGATTATGCTCATTTTGTCGATACTGATGTGAGAATGACATGGGATGTTTTCCAGTATTACAAACAACATGCTACTATTGCTGAAGAACTTGTATGGAAACAAGCCGTAAAAGAACAACCTTTCCGCAACTGGAAAGAAGCATATGATTACAATATAAGGCGTTACAGGACGTGCTTCAGTCTAGACTTGGTGTGTTGTAGATAAATATTGATAAAGAATAAAAAGTGAACTAACATTTACAAGTGTTGTGCAAGGTTTAATTCCACAGTCAATCCGACACCTGTCCTGGTCAAAAACAGTAAGGGTAACTCCACCCGCCAGAAGAGCGGGACTATGTATCTGTTGGTTGGTAGTACTTCATGCCATCAACCTCACAAGCTAAGTAGGTATTCAATGTGCAGATGGGAAATATCGAATAGTTACAGTTGCCAGTCTATGCAAACACACACACTAAAGAGACGTATACTCACTCTAGCAAGGGTGCTTCTATTTGATCTGTCAATTCCATGGAACTTGGGCTGTATGTGTAATGTATATGTGTAAGTGTTGAATCGGTACAATCATAAATGGCAAGAAGAGCACTCACTGCAAAAGAATCAATTATAATTTTGAAGATGTAGTCTCCAGTGTGTTTAGGCTTTTGGCCTCTTCCTTTAATGATATCGAATAGGTTTAGTTCTTGTGCCGATATCAATGTGCAATTAGTGATTTCTCTTTCCTTTCTATGTGCCATGATATCACCTGATCATATTGAAAGAGAATCATGCAATGATAGGCAATGATGTGTTCTGTATTGCAATCAAATTGGACTCAAATTGGACTCAATAAGAATCATCTAAGCAAGAGGAGACCATTCTGATTCTATCCCAAGGTAAGAAATAATTTCTCTTTGTCCCAACAAATTCCAATGCTCTTGGGTTCCATACAGGGACCAGCACTAATACTAACAAAGGAAAGAGAGAAGTAAAGATTAAAATGATCACCCTGAAGCATTTGAAGAATCATATGGTTCCCGTGAAAACTGCCTGCCGGCTCGGCCTTGATGTGCAAATCGAATCATACAACAAAACAATGGCAATGGATATTAGATTGCAATATGCCTTGATAAATTGAGATGGATTCAAGTGCAACAAATAACAATATCAGGATAATATACAACAACAGCATGCCCAATCACTGGTATTAGTACCGAATATAATTGTTGATATGATATAGATGAGATACGAGTGGTGGTTATTTTGGTCACGTCGGGTATATGATAGATACAACTCCAAATTGGAGAAAGTTAGTTTTAGTTTGGTATCTCACATAACAATCAACTGCAAAACAAAGCAGGATGGATGCGGCCCAACTACATATCTACATTAAGGGGGGTATAATCGTTATAGATGGCATATAACACGTTGTGAATAGAGGTGCAACACTATCAATTATTAAAGGCTCAAAAGTACATATTTCATGCAAAATCTGACCTCTTTAGGTATAGGTATCTTATACATAAACGAATAGATACACTAATATAATAAGGTATTTGATATCTCATATATATACTCTAATATCATGTGCAATACTAAATAATCGGCAGCCCTCTATGGTAGAGTGGCTAGAGTTCCGCTTTTTGCGTGCGAGGAACCAAGTAAGAAATCCATTGGATGATGGAAAGTATGAACGGAACCTCTTTGCATACGTCGCGAGTTCGAAACCCACAGCGGGGAGTGTCTAGAAGCCTCCAGCCAGCCACTGCCTGCGTGCGCACGTAACAGGAATACGGTAGTCCGGCGCGGCACCGTACCCATCTCTAGTTCTAGTCACGGACACCCGTCGCATGCGATAACATGCGTACGTCGAGGGTAAATTAAAGTGTCGCAACTCAAGTGATGCGCGTTGGGTCGCCGATTCTTCCCATAATTGAGCGATACTAGTTTCCAACACGTGTCCACGGTGCCGGTACCGTAGCAACGTACCCGCGCCATGAAGCCCATGTAATATCTTCCAGGGTTGGTCCTGCTGGTCTTGGTCTTCAAAAACCTTAGTAATCCGCTTTAACCTTCTGCTGTGCAGATGACCGATCTAGTAGAGGACACGTGTTCCTCTCTTCTTTCTGGGCTCATGAATACTGTATCAGTACCGTACTTTCCGATAAAAAGGGCCAATATGAGAACGTATTAAGTTTGTGGGCTGCAGCATTGAAGATGACACGTGTTGGATTCTAGAGTCTGCCGGCAAATCGCCTAGGAGTCACGCAAGATTCAAGCTCCATCCAGCACTTGCAAAGTGACCGGTATCTTGAAAAGGATACTGTCCATCTTGTCAACTGTACTCTAGAGTTTAAAAGTACGTTCAGTGCCTCTAATGTACCATAGGTGACGGCTGGAGTCCGGAGGTAAAGACACACACACACACACACACACACACACACACACACACACACACACACACACACACACACACACACACACACACACACACACACACACACACACACTAAATAATCGATATCATTACTGGTGTAGTATGCCAAGGTCAAAGTTTGGTTTTTGCACTTGAACTTGCTTTTTTTTCTTAGCCATTTTGAGAGAGATGGATACGGTATCCTAGGTGGTCGTTTTCACTCACGATTTTTTTCTAGGACTGATCAGGGCTTATGAGTCTCTTCTTTTCAATTTTTCAAACAACTTAGCTGCTCACATTACTTAGATTGCCACCAACCAAGGACAAACCACCAACATTGTATCTTCAAGTATTATTAGATAAGGTATCTACTCTCTTTTGTTTTATAGTGGTACATTGATTAATTGATTGATTAAACTAGCTTAGGGCATTTATATCTATCTATAGATTCCTATTCGCTGCAGCGGTTGACTTGTTCCTTAGTATACTTGTAGGGACTCGAGCAACTCTAAGATGTTATGTGAGTTGGTACATGTGTTTTCCAATTGCAAGAGAGATTCAGGTCAAAGATCTATATCTAGTACTTCTCCTATCTCTTTTAAGCAAACTAAGTCCACCGATTTCCAAACCATTGTCTATTCCAAGAACGCCGCCCTGTCATGCCTCATGTTTCTATCGATAAGTCTGACACGCTGTCACTCCATATTGACTCAAATTGCCCTTCCAAACAAGAACGAAGAATGGTTGGCGCGAACGGATTACTTTCCCAAGGGTCGATAGGAGTGCTTGGTATTACCATTGGGGGGGGGTTCCAATTCTCGTAAACAGGCAAACTCAATTCTGCAAATAAAATCTTGTTCCCAGGGAAGAGTTCTATTGAGTTCTTATCATCACCCTTAGGAAATGCATTTGTAGGCAAGATATTTTTGTCAAAAGTGTGAGACAGGGCCGTTGTTTTCATTGAATTGTGAGGTAGCCCTTGTGCAATGGATGGGGGCATTCCACTCATCCATGCAGGCGGTACCTCTGGTGGATGAGCAGGAATGAAATGTTTTGCCAGCTTGACATTTTCAACAGCGCCGCATTTTCCTCTCTCCGTGAACTCTTCGGTCAAACGGTTTGCACCCATGAGAGATCTTGCACGAGCTATCTTCATCACCATTTTCTCTTTCTTGGCAGGTCTGATATAATTGTCCGACTTTGGATTGTCCATGCAGTCAGTCCAGTCATGTTCATGCCCTTCTATGCGGCATGGATTATTCCTAACAAACGAAACTGATTTGGGATTTTGGGGGCATTCTATCCAGTCGTGCTGGTGCCCTTCTATGCGACAGGGATTGAGGCTCTTGTTTTCTTGTTTTACTTCGTCTATAACTGAAATAGTACTAAGTCCCTGATAATTACCTTTTCGACAGCTCGAAAGTTTTAGTGCACCCACATCTCCATTTTGATTTTCGTTGCCAGTTGCGAGTTTTATTCCGTTTTCGCATGAAAAATCTTTCTCGACAGTAAAATCAGCAACGTTGGCAGCTCTACGTTCAGCTACTTGACGCAACACGTTCTGCTGTTGTTTCAACTCTCGATCTTTCTTTACATTATCGCTTTCTTCTAGGCTCTGGGAGGGAGAAAAAAGAGGTATCATTTCAAAATCGATTGAGTGTCCCTCATCGCTTTCTTGAGCTGCAGATGCTTCAGGAGTATTACTCCGAAGTAGCACCATTGGTGGAGTATTTACCATCATAGAACCATCACCAAGAGCGTTACACATCCCTGATTCACGTCGTTTCCATTCTTTCTGTTTTATCTTTTCGGAATTCTCCTTTGAGGGCGAGGAGTAAAGAGCTCTCTCTTCATCTGTTTTACAAGAATGTTGGTCACGGGTGCTGTCCCTACAATCGTCATGCTCCAACCGTGGAAAGGTCTCCTTCCCATTCTCACCAAAGTTCGATTTTCTGTCGCCGAGCGAACCATGGTTATTTTGCAACAAAGCTTTGCCCCTAGCATCTCCCTCCAGGTGATAATCGTGACTAGTCGCTTCAATGTCTTCTTCCACTTGTATTATTGCTGGAAACTTTTCGTCGCCGCTATCTTCCTCTCCCCGTCGAAATCTTGATGATCGCGAAAAAAACCGGTGAGGAGAGGGCTGATGGAGTGCCCATGGAATATGATTTCCCAAGGATGAGTCGAGCGTGATATCTCTCTCCTGATGTTTTATTTTCTCTGTTTGACTATTTGCCACGGTAATAACCCCTAGATGACCCGAAGGGGTGCTGCTTGCATCATTTGATTTACTGCTGGTGCTCCAACCTGGTACAATTTTTGATCCTCCGAGGGTACAATCCAACCCAGACCCGCTGCTCATAGAGATCGATCCCCTATGCGGTAGGGGTCTTTGACCTGAGATGGATGCATCTTTCACCCCGTTTGATGAGCTCTTCGAAGGCAATACAGAAACACTTGGAGTGGCAGCACTGCTCCCACCAAGACGGGTTAGGCCACGTATATTATTGGTTTGATTATTTGATTGAACATGGGTGGTAGTGGAACGTGTAGATTCAATCTTTTCTCGGAGTCGGGAGCTGAATCCAGCCATTCCAAAGACGTCTTCGTGGCCAGTTTTGTATTTTTCCCCTCTGATCTTGGTGAGTATCTACCTGATATTGTATCCCTCGCTGTATGTGGGCTACATTACATAGCCGTAGTAGAGCTCAAAAAAAGGACAAAAAGTACCTTTTGCAATACCTTATATCTATTGTCTAGAACAATTACATAGGCCGAATATGCACCAATACTTTGAGATAAAGGTAGTATCTAAATATCTTTGTGGTTGGATTGGCCAATATTGGCCATAGGACGGCCAATTACCAATCAAATTTTGGTATGATTTTGGTAGGCTCATAACCCAAAATCGTTTTGTCCTTTTTTTAGGACAAAAATTGTACAGAGGTTTCAAAGGCCTTGGATTAGTTGTACAATGTCTATGAATACTTTTCTAAACCCAAATTGCACGTAGATTTCATTTCTGATCTTACTTTTCAACCAATTTTCACATAGGACACAGTATATTGGACTTTCAACCTAGCATTTGATTCTACTCTCATAAAAAGTCTCCCCCCCCAAATATTTAGGGGGGATACCGTAGTAGCCCCCATAAGCTCTTTAGGATGCTTTTTTGCAATGCAATAGGCGAACTTTGGCCGATCGCGGTGGCGGCTATACGGCCGATATCAACCCAACCTCCTAGTATATGTTCCCTATGCTAGTGAAGATCACATTGTGTATGATGGTTGGTTTGCAGCCTACTATGGGGGCGCTATATGATCGGCCAAATGAAGAGCCCTTATTTTGTCCTAAAAAATAGGACAAAAATAAGGGGGGATTGTTGAAAATCGCCCCTTTACATTTTGTCCTATTTTTTAGGACAAAATCTCCACCAGGGATAGGAATCTGTAGAGACCATCAACTCTCAGGTACCCAATTTTGTACCCGTATATCCCCTAATTGTACCCTTTCTGGCTGAGTTTTAGACAAGCCCGTAACATTCTCTGCCTACAACTACAACTCTGCTAAGAAATGTTATACAGATCAGCCTCGTGACGCTAACAATCTACTAAGAATAGTTATTCTTGGTAACATTTTCAACCGTTTCTTCACGGTTCCCAAAGCTTTAGCCCACTCATTTCATGTTGACTTTAACTGCTCATTACGAGGCCGCCGGAGGCTGCCGAGAGCTAATATATCATCGTATCGTCAAGCATTATATATAAAGAGAAGATATCTATACTCTTTTGCCGTAGTAGAACAAGGATACCTCTATTCTATGCAAGTCTAGACACAGTGCATATTCTACCACTTTCACATATGTATCGCTTCTACATACGTATGCTATGCTTATCTATGGTATGATTTCATAGTTTTAGTATCTAATAATATGCAGAAACTATTTTATTGCGATATGTATTGTTTTGAAGTATGTTATGTGATGATTTCTATGCATTTTCTGTGCATATGCTGTTGTGTGTTCATACGAGCACATTGCAATCCAATATCCAATAGTTTGCGTTACACTCTACTTAGATAGCCTTCTAGTACCCCAATAGTGCTCCTCTAACTGCCACAATTAACATTTGTAGAGCAGGATGATGCAACAAAACATCTTGTGCATATCATGTGTGCATTTTATATCCTCTATCAATATTGTATCCATGCAATCCCTATTCGGCCAATCCAAACCAAAAATGTGATATCATTCGATCAATGTACCCATAGTTGATTGTTGCATATCATATCTTGGCTTCTCTCCCCGTATTGCCCCGTGTAGAGTTGTTCTTCTACCACAACAAATTTGCGAATAATGAGTGAGGTAGCGCATGTCATCGTTGTAGACTCATCTCGAGCATGGGAGGTATATAAACACCATCCGTCGCTTCAGTGATACATACTAATTAAGGGGTATTGCTTAGGTATGTATGAGATGGCTCATATGCCTTCACAAATAGAGCCGACTGATCAGTGCATCATCGTCTCTCACTTTTTTGATGGGCTGATGTAAGCGTAGATATCGTAGCAACTAGGGTAGTTGGCAGTATAAATCTCTTTGTATATTATAGCTGGCTATATCGTTATAACGTGTCTACAGTAGTTTATTATAAACTTATGTCGTTATGGAGTAGCGGCTGCCTGAATGTAGTACATTGCTTTGTCATGGTTAAAATGAAAAGACTTAGAATTTTTGAGATGAGCTCTGTTCGTACTGTACGGTCCGTACTGTACGTAACATTATGTACGATTGTGTGAAAATAAGGGGACAAGCTGTCCCCCTACCCAATTCTATATACAAAGGTAAAAATAAGTAAAGTGTTAGGTAGTTACCTTTCAAAGTTGAAGAGGCTCAGGGCTCAGCCCTCAATCTCATCACTTTTTTTATTGAAACTACCAACTACCGTAGTTACTATAATATCTATACTTCTATCAGCACATCAAAAAAAATGATAGATAATGATAGATTGAGCGGCCAGCTCCATTTGTGAAGCCTGTGGGCAATCTGATACATACCTACGCGATACCCCATCAACTATTAGTATTACTAAAGCACCGGGTGGTGTTTTTATACTTCCTACATCCAAGATGAGTTCTACAATGATGGATACGCTACCTCCGTCAATTTAAGAAAAAATGTGGTGGTAGAAGAACAACTCTACATGGAACAATACATATCTAGTATAGATTGGCCGTGTGGGGATATTGAGAGGATCCGATACTGTTTGATGTACAAAATGCACACATGATATGCACAAAATGTTATGTTGTATCATCCTGGTATCAAATGACGATAGGGGTGGTTGGGTTTGCACTATTGGGGTACTAGAAGACTGTACAGATCGAATTATAGTCCAACTCAATGATTATTGGATGCAATATATGCTCGTATATGATATTCACAACAACATATGCATAGAAAATTCATAAAACGATCACACAACATGCCCCAAACCAGTTCACATTGCAATAAAGTATAGATTATAAACATTATTAGATACTAAACATTGAATTCATACTGTAGACACGAACGTCAAGGCCTAGGCGGCAGCAGTTTTCACAGGAGCCTTGAAACTGGGAGACTTACTCTAGTACGAAGAGAGGGTCGAAACCTCAGAGGATACCGCCCAGTAGTAAGTATGTCAACTTTATGCATGCAATTTGTTCTTTGCAATTAGATATCACATCGTTCTGATTCTTCATTAGGTGGGTATTATTAGTTGGTGTAGTGCAGATATTCAGAGGCAGCTACCTACTATGTCTACTGATCAACAAAAGCAGCCGCCAAAGCAAAGGCTAGAGCAAACGCCAAAGCAAACACCGACACCAAAATCTTCTACACATGACGATATGTTGAAGTTGAAGGACAAACCGGCAAAGATGGAGGGCACAAGTACTAGGGAGAAGGGGATATTTAGAAAACTAGATGAATTTGAGCAGCACATTGCTCGGAAGAAGATTATGCGAACTATCTTAGCAACCTATCCTCCTACTTTAGACGAACAAGATTCTACAAAATTTTCAAATAAATAATATAAAACCAATGTTATTAACATACCTTCCTTAGTCTTAGTTGTATTCTCAATAACCTCGTTTGAGTTGTGGAATATCTAGTACTGTCATGACTGCACTGCATAATGCTGCCGTGTTTTGCCCAATACTAAACAATCCTGTGTAAAACTATCACTCGACTGCTGCCAACATAAACATATACTGTTATTTGTATCGTTGTGTATTGATATAGATATTACCAGTTTTAAAAGTTGATCCAGTCGATGCACAAATCTACCCACACAAGACATAATTACTGTTGATATGCATGTTTATAGATGTTTGTAGGAGATAGATAATACTTTTGAATCATTCCATATTGCCACCGTCTGCCTATTATGTCATACTCATGAAATGGTAGTGTATTTAATGTTGATACATTCGTATATATTCTTAAAAGTTAATCCATTGTTGCACAATTGATTATCCGCTATATATTATGTGCACATTGTTATGTATTGTTGCATTATTAATTGTGAGGGTGCACGAGTGGCAATATACCGTTAACCTAGAAACAATAATAACGTGCATTCATGTAAGAATATGCAATGGTTGAAGAACACTATATATATATATATATATATATATATGAATAATACAAACACACTCACCAAAAAGTAACATATCTCTCGGTTGATTGTTGAATATCTATATTCTCTGCTGCGTACCCGGATGAGATATAGCCATCAACTGTATGGAATTAAGATTTAATTGCCGTCCCGTGATACTTATATAATATCCATATAAATACAGACACATGGTAGAGAAGAGGAGGTACTAACGTTTACAATTTGCAATTCTTTTTGCAATTTATATTTGGAGTCATTAGTCGTCGTCCAATGTATCTCTTCCACAACGCCGCGGTATACTTATTGGTCGGGTGGGCATCTTAGAGATACACAGCGCGCGCCGAGACCTACCACTCAACATGTAATGTAGTAAGGTTGATGAAGTATACCACGGATAATTAAACTGATCTAGGGGTAGTATAACAAAAAGATATCCTACACAATATTGTTATAAGGGATCAAATTAATTTGACTAGACTTAGCTCTAGAGGGATAAAAAGTTAGTAGATCTGCTAATCCGGACTAGCTCTTGGCAACCTCAGCATAGAAACATCTCCATTGATACCATCTATCGACAGCAAATCTGATACCACATGGGGACTATCATGATTGAAATAGATACCACAACCTTTGACTGCCGACTGTCCTCTCTCCTTTACTCTACCATCTGCA
>Ga0214478_101425_pt1 | contig 11946 bp, 9 predicted proteins | sample M1_20Mar14CPVII9_2_FD_178001 | JGI IMG/M metagenome (GOLD analysis project Ga0214478, IMG submission 178001) | Marine eukaryotic communities from Monterey Bay, California, United States - M1_20Mar14CPVII9sort6BwellD7 | ecosystem: Environmental > Aquatic > Marine > Unclassified | place: USA...
CAATCACATTTTGTATACCAACAATATCTTTGATCAGTACAATTGCCTTCTTTATCGCTTGTCTATCACCAGTTAAGTGCACAGGTATATGATCATCAAACAATATTGAGCCAACTAATATATCTTCGACTTTTGTTCCAACTTGAACATCCATTACACCTGATTTGTTAATAATATCTTTTACTACCATACTACCCGCTCCCTTTTTCTTCTTACGATGCTTTTTATCACCAGTCAGCTTATTGGAAGACCAAACATAGATTGTCCGTGTAATTATCTGTACATGGTGGTAAGTGACTGGTATTCTCAGTATGTCAATAATGAATCTTTTCAATCCAGCATCAGTTTGTATTGTCTCGACTAATCTTTGTCTTTTATCCCACCCCCAATTGCTTCTACCGAAATCTAATAGTATCACATTAAGGCGTATACATATGAAGATAACCGGTATAGAAACAAGTAGCATGAAAGATAATTGATACAACCATCCATACTCATTTGGCAGCATGACGGTAATCGAACCCTTTGCAGCGAGTGCCTCCTCTTCTTTCAATTTCTTTTCTTTTCTCTTTAGTTCAGAAACATCCATCAATAGCTTAAGTAATACTCTTTCATCATCACTTACACCAAGCCTGGTTAGAGCAAAATCCAATACCATCTCACTGTCTATGATGACCTTATTCGCCATAGCATCGCTTAGTATTGGAAGGAACTCTTTCTGATCCTCGGTAAAATCAGGAGACTTGAGCATACTATCAATTGTATCTCTAAATGCATTTTTATCACCATCTTTCTCTTTTTGGGCCGCTCCACTATCTTCGATGACTTTCATCATTTGCAGTAAGTCTTCACTTATATTGATTATCTCATTTAGACCATCTTGATCTTGGAACTTTTGGAATGCTTCATAACTTTATCTTTTACGGATATATGTTTCAGATATTCTAATGCAATTGATATATAACTAATATCCTCGTCATCAGGTTTATCGTTCAATGCATCTACTAACAAGGCTTGTACGATCTTTCTGTTTTTACTTGTTTTCAATGTGGGTAGCTTGGATAGACCTTGTCGAATGATGTTTCTCTTCTCATTCTTATCTAGATTCCTGTTCTGTACCATGTCTTTCATTGCAGTAATCAAACCATTCCGCAACTGAAGTTGAGCAGTCTTCTTTTCAAATTGCAAACACTCCCAAGCCTGATTGGCAAACTCATCATGGGTAAGCTCTACTTCAATGCGTATATCGTCATAACCAATTCTATTACATATATCAATTAGTACTTGATCACTTAAATCTTCTAACATGCAGTGTGGTGGTTCGAGATCTGTCTCTGTTTCGCATACTATATCAGCTGGGTCGATAATATGATCTACTTCTGTTTCAACTATATCAGTTGGGAGTACTGTATGGTCGAGACATACTAATACCAATACCAATATAATGATGCATCATGCCGAAGGTGTCAATCACAGGAAAAATAAGTGTTAAGTGTTGGGGTATCCTAAACTAATAATATCTCGTACCGTATGATCATCTAAGCCCCATTATCATCGCAGAATATAATGAAGAAGACTGTTATTGTAGCAGGACGAGATAGAGAAGAGGCTGTACCATTGGCAACAACAACTCGATAACAACATAAGTACTTATGACTATGACTTTTTAGAGTTTGACAATTTAGTTTTCATCCTTAAGAAGAAACTCTTTGCTTGGGGAAAGAATACCTGAGGATACCAATCAGGGCCTTCCTCTGGCCATACCTACATTGTATTAGTCTCTCTTTGTTTGTGCACCTGCTTTGGGCAGATGGGTCAGAGGCCTTAACAGTGTTTAAGACTGGTTGGCTGTACTCTTGAGGTTAGATTGTGTTGGAAAGCTATTCCCCGCCGGTATCCTTCATTTATTTTGGAATACATACTCAATCTTTGCATATTTATGAGAATGGTTCAAGTCACTGCAAGTGATTTGTTGTGGTTATCGTATGTTCTTATTGTTTCTATTTGACAACAGCCATAATACACTACCCACAAACCAATTCTTAATTTGAGACTTCCAGTGTTTAATCTAACTCAATCCTTCCATCAAGCTTATCATTAACTTTCTTCTTTAATCTTCCTCTTCCTGATCCATATAAATACTCGGATCAAATCCCTCAATGGGTGGTGTATGCATGGGTATATGTCTATTCGGTGGAGGACCTAATGATTCCCTATCAATTTTAAGTGCCTCGTTCTTCCATTTACCATATACACTATTCCCATTTTGATCTATTGAATCACCTATATCTATACCTTCTCTTGGTAAATTCTTTAATGCATATTTCTTATGGAAAGATTGATACAATCATATATATGAGTGTAATACAATATAGATAATATGAAAATATACACATCATGTGCATCAAAAACACATTAACTAAAACTCTACTAACCTTCATTCTAATCTTAACAGCCAAATCATGATTTAATTCATTATGACGTTTAAAACATCCAATGACATAATCCCTACCAACATGATATCTCCGTTCCATCTCTTCCTCCGATGCCGGGGGTGGATCTCTACCGGGAGCATCAAACGCTTTAATTTGTAATTCATATAATTTATTCTCGGCTGATGTTTCCTTTGCTAATTTAGATGCTGAGGGACCCTTCTTTTCTTTCTTGACTTTCTTTTGTGCTGTACGTGCTTCATCGGGGGATGTTTTTGCCGCTGGCATGGCTAATGATAGATGTGTTGTTGTTGAGATTGATTGACAACATAATGTGTTGTTGGGGTGTTGGGGTGGTAGCGAGATGTTGGTGGCATAGGCGACCGCTCTACGCCGAGCATTATGAACGATACTGTTCATTCTATATCAGAAAAGGGTATTGCAGTGGTATAAGGGTACTAAACTTAAAGAAGCTGATAATGGTGGAAATATAGATTATGCCATATAAAGTTTTGTAGCCTCGCAATAACGACGGCCAGACCGATTCCGATTGAGATTAATTTGCAACCCAACCAGTGAGGTAGTAAGGTTGATAGATATTGTGCGGTCCATAATTCAGAACGATGTTATCCAGAATAGCAGGGAGGTCTTTCACCTCTATATCTACCAAATTTCAAGGTAGCGGTAGCATCTCGGCGGCGGCATTAGCATCATTTTTACAATGCACCAACTTATACACTCCCACATCAAACTATTACTCAACAACCATACCAACTCAATCACAACAACCATCAACGGCACAATTAGTGAAACAACTACGTGAAGCTACAGGAGCACCGATGATGGAATGTAAAAAGGCCCTTGGAGACTCGGAAGTTAACAATGATATAGAACTTGCCAAAGAATGGTTACGTAAACATGGAACTGCCAAGGCATCTAGTAAAGTTGCTGGTCGGGAAGCAAATGAAGGAATGATTGGTATATCAATTACAAAACAAACTAATCCAGTGGAGGGATTACTTCCCGTGGCAAGTTTAGTTAAGGTATCAAGCGAGACAGACTTTGCAAGTAGATCTGAGATATTTAGCACGTTTGTCCAAGATGTGGCAACATGTGCATCCAACTTTCCATCGGGACTATTATCAGGATCGGGAATTGATGATATACCCAACTTTTTATCATCATCGGTGAAGCATGTTGAGGATATTAATACTCTTGAAGATTTGCAAGCGTTGGATAATGAAGAATCTGATAAGACTCTTGCTGATTTACAAAATGATGCCATTCTTGCTATACGTGAGAATATTGCGGTTGATTCTATAGATATTATCAGAGCAGCATTGCCAACATCAACCTTGGGTGGGTATGTACACGGTAAACCAACATCAGATGTATCCTGTGGTAGTGCTGCATCAATTGTCAGATTGGAAGTAGTAGACGAGTCAAAGGCAAAGCCTAGAGAAGTACAGGAAGAAACAGCAAAGAAGTTGGCAATGCATATAGTCGCTGCTAAACCAACATATCTCAATCCATCATCTGTACCATCTGATATATTAGCTAAAGAAAAAGAGGTATTAATGGAGAATATGAAAGATTCCAACAAACCGCCAGAGATACTTGAAAAGATTATTACAGGACAATTGAGGAAGTATTATGAAGGTGTATGTTTGACTGAACAGACACATTTAGTTGAGGGAGATGGAAATGTAAAAGTTGGCAAGGTATTGAAGGATGTTGGTTTGGAAGTTGCAGAGTTTAAGTTGATGAGTATGAAATAAAGGAGCGTGGCTGTTGTTATCCTCAGTTCGAGAGAAACAAGCTTTAGATAAGTCCATTAAGTAAGACTCTGATTATTAACAGTGAATTCCCAATGCTGTAATAGTACCTGCATCACAAACTAGTTTGTGCCTATTTAGTTCCTTTCCGTCACAAAAGACTTGTACCCCACTACACGGAGAGGTTATGAAGGATGCGACTTCCAACGGCCGACCAAATCGTCGTGTCTGAGGTATCCTTTGCCTGACGAAGAGTTATGTCCATATCCACTGTCTAACAAACTCGATATGGACGTCGAACGGGCTAGACAAATACGTAAGGCAGGTGTAGCTTCAAAGTTAACTTTTGACGTTTATTTTTACATTTAAAGAATCTAAACATGTCACATTTACTAACTCTAACGTTGTAGGACCCATCATCCTAGTCGGAAACAGAGTAGTCACCACTCTCATCGAGGCGATATTCAAGTTCTTTCTTGGCATTTAGTGCCTCCGTGAATAGATCAGAAACCACACGCTTCGACAAAAACTGTGTCAACTTAAAGATTCCATCTGCAGTATTGTACTCCATTGATATATATTTGGAGAGTGCAGTCATCAAATATTGTTTGATATCCCTGTGCACATCTTTCTCCCATCCAGTTGCATTCATTATCTCAAGTAAACTACGTGCCAGAGTTCCAGCCATGAAAACATCCCTGAATGGAAGGCATAGCTCACTAACAACTGCCACAAAATAGTTTGAATTGAGACTACTGTGGTGAAATTTGAAGTAGCCAATGGCCAGGCGACATATATGGCCATCATTGTCGGCCGATAAGTTAGTGAAATCTTTGCTATTTGTCGCCTCGGTAATAATGTGGAGAAATATCGCTGGAGACAAAGCGGTGAGAAGAGAGCTTTCGTTGTTATTGTTGCAATGTGCTAAAGGATGACCGTCATTAACATACTCAATAGGTTTAATATGAAGTATGTTTGTGGCGCATACACTAGCTGCTAATGTAATAATCTCCTTTGCCTCATCATCTTCAGCATTTCCAAACTCAATCAGATACTCTTTAACATAATCAATGTCTTGGATATCTTTCTTAATGAAGTCATATACGTCCTCTAATAGCCTAGGAACAAGGAAGTATTTTGCCAAGTGTAGAAGGGGACTGTGATTATACCTGTGTATAAGGCGCTTACATTCTGATGGTGGTGCGTATAGATAGTCGAGAAAGTCATCAAAGTCATGTGTAATCCCTGATGGTAGTTCTACCACACTTGTACTATTGGAAGATTCACTGAATTGTCCAGACTTGAGTAAAGCTTCAAAATAACCACTCTTCTTCGTTCCAGTGGCCAAGATATTCCTGTGTACATGATATGTCTTCACCTCACGACCTTTTTTGTTCTGTTCACCCATCATAAATTCAAGGTTGAGTTCATATTCATAATGTACTTCAATGGTCCAATCACTAAAACTTTCGTCTTTATCTAATCTCCATGTCAATAGCTGTTTACTTTCATCGCTTAGCTCATGGAAAGAGTCAGCAATGATTGGTTTTTCTAAATGTAATGATATACCATCAGATTCTTCCAAGTCATAGTCAATAAGAAGATGGTCGATGACATCCTCCTCGGATGAACTCCCGATACTCCAATCGGAAACATTACCGTCCTCAGCCACATCATTAGATGAACCATCTACGTTTAAATCATCAGATATACCACCAGCCTCTAAAACAACTCGATATATGGTATATCATCATCATTATTACCATTATTATTAGAGGAGTTCATTGTTCTTTATAATAAACTATTGACATAATCAGAACCTAAATATCTCTTCGTCGACACTCAATATATTGGTTCTCCAGTCTCCACTCTAGAACACCTTGCAACATACAAAACAGATTAACAGTTGCACCGACATAAAACAAAACAGTTTTCATGAAGGAAACTCCTTAATATTAAGGAACCGGGACCACCGCCAATAGAAGTGGACTCAAACTATCATTATCGTTGTGTATACACGGTATACATGAGAGGGCACACCCCGAAGTAGTTGCTAATTCGAGGTGATGCTGTTCGATCAAAGTATCTAGCAACAAATAAAGAAGTTCACATCATGTGGTCAAAGTCAAAAGTCAAATATGTATGTAGATAATACTGTGTGTAGACTCTTTGTGGTTTTATATTTACCCAGCCATCTCTTTCGCTTGAATATAAGCAAGTGTAAGAGTACTTCCAAGCGTTCTTTAGACGTAAATGGGTGCTCGGTTTCAGCTGTTGTTCATGTTCCCTCCGGCCTCAAGCTTCTCAAACTATGTAAACAAGCCGCTCACTCGTCACCCCTTGGTAATACATTCTTAAATATTGTAAACCGCCCCAACGTTTCGGTGTAAGTACAGGTAGTTTCCAAAACTACCTTCTACTCCATTGGACATTGTTATTGCATCCCCTGACATATTTTATAGATGATAATCATATGTTCATTTCATTCCCCCATGCTTTGTAAAGTAATTACTCCCATTTATCCTCACGTAGCACTAAGAAGAAGGACAAAGATAGATGAACAATGAGCAACATACAAATATATACACACATATACAATCCAACACTAACACATAACACAAACATACCCTGTGATGCCTTTTTACGTACGTCGCCTTCCGACATTAGATACCAATTCTTATCATCACCATTCCTCCTTTCTAGGAATCGTCCGCCATAATCTCTAGCTCTCTTAACAAGTGTTAAACTCAATTCATACTTTTCTCGTCGTGTTGTTGCCTTGTCCTTGTATCGAGCTCTGAAGGAACGTGCTTCATCTCTAAACTTTTTATTGCCGGGATGATGGTTAGTGCCGCCACCACGACCACGGAGAATATCAAGGTGGTGCGGTTGCCTGATAGCAACTGAAGATAATGATGACGACGATGACGTACTCTTCTTTCCAAAGTTGAGCCTATTATTAATAGAGGTAGTGGAGTGAGATGAGGATGATGGTGCACCTTGTGCAAAATTATTGTTATTCGCAGTTGCTGTAACTGATGTTGGTGAAACGTCAGTCGAATCTGTACTGACCACCGCACCAATGTTTAATATATCTGATACTAACGATACTTCTTCCATACTCAGGTTTGTTTTAGCTATTAACGAGAGAGGTGGGTTGTTGGTTGATTTTGTTATTGCTTTCTTCTTACTCTTCTGCTTGGTTTGTGATTTCTTAATTTCTAGATTATCATCGAGATGACGGTTTTTTGGAGCTCTCCTTTCACGACCACTACGACGAATACATTCTGATGACATCATTATTAATTGGAATTGGTTAAGCAATCAATTAATGGAGGTGGAAGAGGCAAACAACAATAACTCGCAGATAACTGCGATTTCCGATTTTGCAAAAAGTGAAAATTAAACGGGAGTCCTTTGCGCTGGCAAAACCACTTGCCAATGACAATACATATGTACTTCGAGAGATAAGATAGATACGATCAAATGCTTTAATAATACAAATGACGACGTTGTTTAATATAGCTCATTAACTCCTCCATAGTTCGATTGGTATATCAGTTTTGTCGGTGTAGCACTACAGAAAAAAAACATACAGTTATGTTGATATAATACGTGATTAACAACGTATCACATATCTGCTACACATCTTAAACTCGTATACAAGTACAATACAAGATAAAAAGTAGTATTGATAATAGATAAAGATATATTTTAGTTGGTACAACAACCTTTGATATACTTAAACCATGGCAGACAATGAAGAAGACAATCTACGCGTCAATGCAATACAGACACTAATACAAACACTTCACAATCAATACCCCAAAAAAGGCTTCTCGATATCTAATAAATTGCAATTCGTACATACAACTGATCGGGGTATATGTATATTAGCCAAACAATCAATAATTAAAGATGAAACACTAATGACCATACCAGAGAAGGCACGCCTATCCTCTGTGAAACTCGTCAATAGTTCAAAGAAGATGCTAACATTACGGAATAAGATGAAAAAGAATGCACCCCAACGTCAGAAATTACAAGGTTATTTAGATCCTGAAGATTTCATGTTGACTTTACAAATGATGAGAGCATTAGCAAAACGAAGTCAGGTTAAAGATGGTTCATCAAAGTTAAATGCAAATGATCCTGATTGCATATACATCGAACAAGCAGCTTCATGGCCTACGGAAGAGGAAATGAAAGAGATGTCTTGGTTTTATTGGGATTTAGGAAAAGTTAAAAAGATTTGGAACGTCTCGACATTGTGGTTTTCCTTCTTTGAGTTGAAGAATCATGTACAGTTCATTTTCAATACTGTATTGCATCCCTTCTTTAGAGCCAACAATCCCAAAGATTACATCGATCCGACTTTACCAAGTAATATTGCATTGGGTGATCTCAAGGTTAATGAGAAGAAGGCATTACTTAATACATATATTTATGCCATCTCATTAGCTTGGTCTAGATCACATCAAGATGGTACTGGCAAACCTGATATGATACCACTTGTTGAATTGTTTAATGGTACAAGTGAAAAGATGAATGATCGAGTACCTGGTAAGAAGCAGAAGAAGAGTGCTATCAATGTTGATATTGCAAGAGGCTACTGGCCATTTAGTAAGTTCTATATGATGTGCATTAGATGTGCATAAGAGTTGAACAAAACATTTTGTGTCATGATCTAATCCATTACATCGTCTTCTTTCGCGTCCATCATAGTTCGAGGGGATGCATTCATCAACCAGTGTAATCTTGCATGTTCGTCCGTCTACGCTAGTCGAGATATTGATAAGGGTGAGGAACTCATCATTTCGTTTGGTGACGTTACGCCGACTGGCTTTGCTGCAAAGTATGGTGAGATACCAATCGACTTTTTACATCATTGGGATGTTATATGTGATGTACAATTATGGTGTCCACCCAAGTTTATCCCCACTGATAAACTGCGTGTTAAATGTTTGGAAAAGAGTGATTATCCATTGGATATCTTGAGTCAGACTAAGGGTGACACGGCATTAATTTGTCTACAGCCTACAAAAGAACCTGTAGGAGATAATGTGGACATTTATCGACATTCTGGTCCAATTGCATATAAGGGCTACGAGCCAGAGATGATTGCTAAGGCTAGACAATATCTCATCTTGGCAGTATTAGCAGATGATTACGACTTGAAAAGGAACTTCAACTCAGGTCGCTTGAGGGGAGGTCTTTATGAAACAAAAGTCTTACCATTATTGGGTGAAGTAGTAGATTACAACATCAAACTATTGTCAGGAGGTAAAGACATTACTTGTGCAGAAGATGCTGAGAAGGCTGCACGTCCCGATACTCCTAAATGGGAGAAGAGTTGTCTATTGGCGAGGATTGCATATCGTGAGTCGCTTCTCATGTGGAGGTATGCTTTTTTGAATAGAAAGAAGGATGCGATGAATATTCCCGGGTATAAAGAGGCTATGAGAATGCAACAGCCGCCTCTCGACTTCCCAGAGTTTGATGAAGATATTGTAAACATTTCTGACGGCCTGTGCAAACTATGTGGACGTTCGTTTCCTGTGAAGATGTGTTCTGGCTGCAACCAAGTCCAATATTGCAGCCGAGGTCATCAGTTAATGGACTGGGGAAAGGGCCATAAGAATGAATGTGGAAAGAAGAAAAAGAATGAAACTAGGAATGTTGGTCAGCCTAGACCAGTAAATTACTTTTAGTGTAGAAACTCAGTAAGCTTAATTCTGAGATGTAAATAGCATGAACTGAACAAAAGTAAAACAAACATGATGTAGGTGTTCAACAAGGACACCAATTGATAGCCAACCTATGGCATGAAATCGAAAAGTATGCCCAATCTACTGAGGCAAGAAGCCTGCCTATACATGTAGCTGTAAAAGTATGGTGGAGGGACTTGAAATATTGCTGGGAGCGTTCATCAACTAGATTTTTTCCTCATCAGGGGCAGAAACCTGCCAACATGGGGTTGTAAAAGTATGATGGAGAGCCCTACAATCATGCTGGGAGTGTTCATCAACTTGTTATACACCCATACAATGCCAAACAACTACTATTGCAGCACCTACATGATGCCATACCCCCACTTGATGGCCAAACATTGCCAGGAAGTTGGCAGAAAATCGAGATTTTTTCCTCATCAGGGGCAGAAACCTGCCAACATGGGGTTGTAAAAGTATGATGGAGAGCCCTACAATCATGCTGGGAGTGTTCATCACCTTGTTATACACCCATACAATGCCAAACAACACCTATTGCAGCACCTACATGATGCCATACCCCCACTTGATGGCCAAACATTGCCTGAAAGTCGGCAGAAAATCGAGATCTGAGGCATGAAATCTGTCAACATGTGACTGTAAAAGTATGATGGAGAGCCCTACAATCATGCTGGGAGTGTTCATCAACTTGTTATACACCCATACAATGCCAAACAACCCCTATTGCAGCACCTACATGATGCCATACCCCCACTTGATGGCCAAACATTGCCTGAAAGTCGGCAGAAAATCGAGATCTGAGGCATGAAATCTGTCAACATGTGACTGTAAAAGTATGATGGAGAGCCCTACAATCATGCTGGGAGTGTTCATCAACTTGTTATACACCCATACAATGCCAAACAACTACTATTGCAGCACCTACATGATGCCATACCCCCACTTGATGGCCAAACATTGCCAGGAAGTTGGCAGAAAATCGAGATTTTTTCCTCATCAGGGGCAGAAACCTGCCAACATGGGGTTGTAAAAGTATGATGGAGAGCCCTACAATCATGCTGGGAGTGTTCATCACCTTGTTATACACCCATACAATGCCAAACAACACCTATTGCAGCACCTACATGATGCCATACCCCCACTTGATGGCCAAACATTGCCTGAAAGTCGGCAGAAAATCGAGATCTGAGGCATGAAATCTGTCAACATGTGACTGTAAAAGTATGATGGAGAGCCCTACAATCATGCTGGGAGTGTTCATCAACTTGTTATACACCCATACAATGCCAAACAACTACTATTGCAGCACCTACATGATGCCATACCCCCACTTGATGGCCAAACATTGCCAGGAAGTTGGCAGAAAATCGAGATTTTTTCCTCATCAGGGGCAGAAACCTGCCAACATGGGGTTGTAAAAGTATGATGGAGAGCCCTACAATCATGCTGGGAGTGTTCATCACCTTGTTATACACCCATACAATGCCAAACAACACCTATTGCAGCACCTACATGATGCCATACCCCCACTTGATGGCCAAACATTGCCTGAAAGTCGGCAGAAAATCGAGATCTGAGGCATGAAATCTGTCAACATGTGACTGTAAAAGTATGATGGAGAGCCCTACAATCATGCTGGGAGTGTTCATCAACTTGTTATACACCCATACAATGCCAAACAACTACTATTGCAGCACCTACATGATGCCATACCCCCACTTGATGGCCAAACATTGCCAGGAAGTTGGCAGAAAATCGAGATTTTTTCCTCATCAGGGGCAGAAACCTGCCAACATGGGGTTGTAAAAGTATGATGGAGAGCCCTACAATCATGCTGGGAGTGTTCATCACCTTGTTATACACCCATACAATGCCAAACAACACCTATTGCAGCACCTACATGATGCCATACCCCCACTTGATGGCCAAACATTGCCTGAAAGTCGGCAGAAAATCGAGATCTGAGGCATGAAATCTGTCAACATGTGACTGTAAAAGTATGATGGAGAG
>Ga0214478_101426_pt1 | contig 11944 bp, 11 predicted proteins | sample M1_20Mar14CPVII9_2_FD_178001 | JGI IMG/M metagenome (GOLD analysis project Ga0214478, IMG submission 178001) | Marine eukaryotic communities from Monterey Bay, California, United States - M1_20Mar14CPVII9sort6BwellD7 | ecosystem: Environmental > Aquatic > Marine > Unclassified | place: USA...
CCTAATTCTCTTTTAGATAATGATGATAAATGCTCTTCTGTATCTACTTCACTCTTCTTGGCTGCAACTAGTGAGTTGGTATGATCAATCTCTTGACGGATACTACGTAGATGATCATTTATTATATCGACACGTTCCTTATTAGAACGGGTGGTACTCGCTGCTTCATCTCTACGTTGTTCTAATAGTTTAATCTCCTTATGTAATGCTATTGCTGCTTCATCTGCAAATGGTGGCAATTCATCTGTTGGATGAAATTGAGACTGTTCATCTTGTTGAGAATAAGTATCGTCATCATTGTCGTCATTGCTACTATTAGATGACGATTTGGTTGCCTTGGAACTACGAGCCCATTTTGGGACATAGTCCATCTCATCATCATCTATATTAACGTCATTATTATTGGGACGAACCTTTATTTTGGCGGTAGTAGCAGACGATGATGTAGAAGATATCTGCTTGTTCTCCGTCTTCACATTTTTTTGACTTGTTGTTGCGTCCTTGACAGTAGTGTCAACTCTCAGGTCCAAATCAGCTGTTCCTTTCCATGCATTTACCGAATTGGAATCGTTTTCATCCATTATTACTGATTAGTCTTCAATTATTCATCATGTATTTGCTTGACGATAATGTTGAATCTATGAGATGAGGAGAGAGGAGAAAAAAAATGAATAGAAAAAAGTACCCAGAACGGATACATACCGACATTGATCATAGAAGCAACGGCTCTACATTCAATATGTATTATGTGATGAATGATGAAGATCAATAGCCATCCATCAGCGGTGCCACACACTAATATCAAGAGTATAGAAGTACCATATAATGCCAGCTTAATCATTGTATGTTCAGGTAAGAAGTTCTCAACACAAGATATATATTTTTTTGCATTTATGAAGTTGGTTGTAGGGTATGGTATGTACAATACTGTAATAAATATTGTGCAATCATATCTCTATCACACTGTACCATAGACATCTTTTAATGATGAAGTGTTATCTTTGCCTGTGATTTCTATACTATTTCTGTATTTGCTGTGCAGTGTTATTGTATGTTAAATTATTGTGCATGCTTATATTATATTTATACTGTTTCCTTCTTCATGCACTTACATTAATATTTCTATTCTATCTCTATCTTATTACTTTAGTTGCATTCCTATCTCCAATTGCAACATTAATATATCATATTGTATATAACTCAATAAATCATAATAACGATTACAGTCATAGATATTTACAAATTGAATGTGGTATTAAAAATTACAACTCAACAACTACAGAAAGTAGTACTGAGATATTACTAACATGGGATGCGATTAGGTCTACTTTATTCATTGCTGCATCAGTTGCTGTATTATGTTTATTGGGTTATGAATGTTTTAGAAGAGATCCCATAGTTGGCAAGTATGTTTATGATAGAAAGAGATTGACACAGCCAGGTAGAAGTCCTCCAACGTTAATGCTTAGCCGTAGTTTATGGCATGGATATCCAAATGATGATGAAGAAAGTGGCAATACAAATAACAACAAATCAACTTGCTGCAAAGTTAGGCCTTCATTATTTGAATTCATATTCCTAACTTTGGATAAGATTTATATACGATATTCAAGAGCTGCTAATGAAGCAAGGAAAGAACGTGAAAGGCGAGGGTATTACAATTGCTGTCGAACTGGATGTTATCACAACTGCTGTTGTAATAATCATGGACAGAGATTGATAAAGGCATTTCCAGATGTGCATTTCACCGTAGATGAAGACGGATATGCATTCTATCCTGGTTTTAAAGATGATTATTCACATGCATATCAACCAAGTAATGAACGATATGGTGTAGAAGAGAGTGAAGTAGATGCGCAACTTTCGCCAAAGTGGCGTAAAACTATTGCTGATCTATTTCCAGAAGACCACGGGTATAAAGAAGGAGAGGAACATTCGCCATTAGCATCACTTGAAGCAGATCCTGGAAATTCTTTGAGTAATGTTGCCGAAGAAGAATCCAACTCACTGAGTGGCGATGTTGTTGGTAGTGAACTCGAACTTATTACTACACAAAAAGAAAACGAAATCAAGGATGTAGATGAATTAAGTAGAACTGCAGTCGAATTAGTAAAAGATGATGGGGACGAAGATGCAAAGGAAACAGATGCTTTACTTGAGGACGACGCAGATATCAGTGAGACAAGTAATAATGTATGCGACAATGAGGGAGAAGATACTCAACTGGAAAACAAACACAGTAAAACTTCCAATGATGATAGTCTAATTGCCAGTGAAGAGACAAAAGAAGAATTAAGTGATGAGATACCTGGTACAAATCCTGTCAATAACGAATCCTTCAACAATGAGGAAGAGGTTAATGATGATGACGGCGACAACGAGCTAAACAATTCACTTCCAGGAAACAATAATCTCAAAATAGATAGCCAAGTACCCCAAGAAAACAGTATTAGACACGACGAAGACGAGCCAACTACTGTTGAGTCAGACTTGAAGTACCCTTATCGAATGAAGTATCTCTTTATGCCTCCAGGATTCCACACATGGGGCAATTTTATAAAGTTTCTATTAAGCTTCTTCTTCCTCCAAGATTGTATTACCAAGTGTTGCAGACAATTAGCCTCAAAGTTGCCTACATCACCTCAGAATATCGGCAACAATGAAAACAGTAGACGTCTATCTGTTCCTACAAACCCTGGCAAGGTCTTAACTGAAGGCGAACAGGAACTGCTTAAGTGTGCTGGACTTGATACATACTTGCTGGAAAGTCCGCGTTAGTATTATTTTGTCATATGAATACGATGTCTCGGCGATTTGAGTGCTTCTTTGGCTTTCCAGATCTTTATTTGATCGTCTTTGCAAGCCTATACACTAACAAAGTTACAATCATCTCTACCTTCATCTTCATAAACCGTGAAACGCGTCTTCCAGATAAGATTAGCAAGGTTTGGATTTGATGTTACAGTGAGTAATGCAACTATGTTACATCTTTTATTTTCTCATATGGCTCATGAGTCTCAAATATATCATCTCTAACAATCCAAATTAAGTGCTATCCATTCATGGCTAGTCTTATTTGTATCTTGCCTATATACTATACATCTCACGAGGCAACTCAGTCTACAGACAATACAACTGAGGATGGGTTTCTAACGTTGACAATCAATTCGATACCAGATGACTCCTTGTTGATAGTTTGGATTGTAGTGTTTACCATCACCCTCTACTTTTATATAATGAGAAGGCTATGGATAGAATGGGAGTTCTTTATTACACTACGTCACAAATTCCTCGCGGTTGGCGGTCTTTCAGACAAGCCACTTCCCTATCGTCGAAAGTATAGTAATAGTGTAATGGTTGACTGTGTACCAAGTGAGTATGGTAAAGTTATGATATGAAGTATAGAATAAATATCGACTCTTACCTTTGCAATAATCTGTCTTTAAACAGGACCTCTTAGATCAGACACTAATCTTCAAGATTGCTTTGAAAGTCTATTTCCTGGGCAGATAGAGTCCGCTGAGATGATGATCGATACGTCTCATCTTGAAAGTACACTAAAGCATCGGCTAAAGTTGATAGAAAAATTCGATGCTATTGATGCGAAATATAGATACGAGTGTTATCTTGAGGGCAAAAGCATCGGTTGTTGTAGAAGAAGTATATCGAAGCCAATGAAACCAAAGATCCGAAATGCTGGGCTTTGCTCAGAGAAGAATGTAGATGCACTGGACTACTACACAAAGAAAATCAATGATGCCAATACATTGGCTGATCAAGAGTACTACAATATCGTCCAAACTAGAATGAAGTGGAGTAAGAAAAGTCTGCTACAATCATTGAAAGAAGAGAAAGAGTCGTACAATCCATCTCAATTTGCAGCCCAGAAACTGTACTCTCTATTCATTCCGTCGAAGGTTAGAAAGTTCTTTGGGGAGGAATCCGAATTCTTTTCCGGTACAGGCATAGTAACATTCAAATCTATTGCCAGTAAACAACACGCTGTTCAATGTAATTTGTCCGGGCAACCATACTGGATGTTGACGCAGGATGCTCCTGATCCAAGAGATGTATTTTGGAACAATGTGTGTGTAGAAAGAACTACACTGGAGAGTAGAAAGATTCTTGTTGAATCCCTATTGCTAATTGGTATCTTAGGTTGGGGAGCGCTGGTTACAGTTATCCAAAGCTGGACTGTAAGTAGTATATCATTCTTCGTTTATATATTTTATTGTCTCGTGCACTTACTCCTCTCCTGTCAAACTTGTCTATAGTACACAATATTTGACGAAATACCAGGTTTATCTGAAACCTTTTTCTATGGGTACCTTCCTGTGTATGTGATTTCCCTTATATTACTCTGGCTTCCTAATATCTTCTTCCTCCTCGCCATGAGAGTTATTCGTTTCAAGAGCCATAAAAGATGTGATGAGTTTGTTTTGCTTTGGAACACAGGATACCGTCTGGCAAACATTTTCTTCACATTCTTTAGTATAACTTTGTTTCAAGCCTTACAATGCCTTCGAGATAGCCCTGATGAGTTCCTTCAAACACTTGCTTTTGGAATCATACGGCAGAGCTCCTTTTTAATGAATCTTATCATCCTAGCTACTGGACAGGAGACGATGCTTCAGCTGCTTCAATGGAGATCCTTAATCAAGCAAGCTCTATATCGACCCCTTATCAATTTGAATGCAAGGTCAAGACGATTTATCGATTGGCTCAACGCTCCTCCAGAGTTTGAACGAGCATTCATCTTTGGTAAGGATTTTATGTGATGGCGTCTTTTGACTCGTTTGACTGTACTCGCATTCTGCCTCTGGCTTACACATTACATGCCCGCATAGGCTTTTATGCTCCAGTGTTATCTTATGCGTTGATGATTGCTTTAGTATATAGTTTTATGGCTCCAGTCATGTTGGGTGCTACCGCTATATTCTTTTGGGTATCAACGAAAGTACACACCCATAATGCTTTATTTGTCTACTGTCAGCGGTGCGAGGGAGGGGGAAAGATATTCTACTACTGGAGTCGGATAGTCTTCATCACTCTGTATTCATCCATTGTTATCTTTTCAAGTATCCTCGCAATAAAAAAACATCCTGTCATGGGTGTTATTTTCTTATTCATTATGATTATCATTACATATTCAATAGATAAGTCGGTTGAGAATACCTTTGTTATCAATTCTTTGCACTTGCCGATCAGTATTGCAAGAATACATGACGAAGAGGAGGTAAGTAATACCATAGATAGCTTTTCATCTGTGACTTGTTTCTCATACCTCACCTTTTCCGTTGCTTCACGTATCCTCATACCTCTTCAAACTACCATCCCTACATCGAGATAGAAAGTAGCACTGCTTGAAGAATCAAATTCCACTACTAGTGATGGAGGAGAGAAATTCATGTACAGGCATCCAATATTGAATCAAGAGAACTGGAACTGTAAACCATTTTGGAACTTTAGATAATGTATGTTTATATGTTGGCGCTGTTGTACAAAAGTTGTAGAGTAATTTGAGTCAAGCGTTAGCCATTACGATTACATGTATGTACATCGAATAAGTAGAGGAACATTCATTATGTAGGCATCATTCACTACTCGAAAATGTGAGGAGATACCGGTACGAAATAAGGGCTTAGGTAAACAGAGGTAAATAATTTTACATAAGCCCACAAAATGATAAGAGCGGGAGTTTTAATAGTAGGAATATGATGATACAATGATATGAATTGCAATAAAGAGAGGAAGTGCCAAATATAACAGTAGAATAGATGTATTGCAAATAAAATAAAGCGGCAGGGGGTTCAGAAAACACATATATAATGATGACCAACGCAAGACGAAGGATGATATTCCTCCTCAGTATAATACTTCTCAATCTTATATCATCCATTGCAACAACAACAACAACACAATGGTGGACGAAACAAACTACTACACATTCTAAAACTATAATAGCATACTACGCTTCATGGCAATGGTACGACCGTGATGGATTGGCAGCGCCGAAGAACTTGGACCATTCCAAGGTTACACGATACAACTTTGCATTTTTTCAGGAAAGTAAATGTTTCATTTGATTGTCTTTGTAAGCTTAATATACTAACATATGTTACAACTGTCTCTCTTTCGTCTTCGTAAATCATGACGTCGCACATCTTCCAGATAAATACACAGGGCGCTATATGGGGTACTGATCCTTGGGCAGATCCAATAACACTCTATGGAGAATATGATTGGAGTTACATCGAGGGACAATCTACTAATAAGTACTGTTCATGGGATAAAGAGAATGATGCACCGACATGTGCCGGACACAGATATGAGACTGGATTGATTTATCAAGCACATAATGCAGGTGTGGAAGTATATCCTAGTATTGGGGGTTGGACGCTTAGCGATCCATTCTCGGAATTAGCGGCAAGTGCTGAGAGTAGAAAACGATTTGCTGAGAATTGTGTAAAGTTGATTGAAAATTACGACTTTGATGGGATTGATATAGGTCAGTTATATATGTATTGGTTGATTGACAGAATGTATGTTATCTCCAAGCTAATATTCACTCTCTCCTCGACTTCGTCACCACAGATTGGGAGTACCCGGGTTATGCTGATCATTCGGGTAGACCTCAAGATACGATCAATTATAATCTCTTCTTACAGGAGATACGCACAGCATTAGATGTACTTGGCGAGAAGAATAATCGATTCTATGGATTGACTGCTGCACTGCCCTGCGGTCCTGACCTTATTAAGAATATACAGATTGATGTCGTTTCTGATATACTAACAGAATTGAATCTGATGACATATGATTTTCATGGATCCTGGAATAGTGAGACTGGCGCAAATGCGCCATTGTATGACATGTCTGGCTCGCCAGAGTTTTCTGTGCATGGCTGTGTTGAAAATTGGAAAGAGGGCGGAGGAGATCCAGATCAGATCAATATCGGGCTCCCTTTTTATGGCCGTTCTTTTGCTGGTAATGGTCTTACCAACTTTGGTCAATCTTTCGGGGGAAAAGCCGACACTGCGACATGGTCGGAAGACGAGGGTTCTCCACAGTGTAAGAAGTTTGTTCTATATCATGTTTCGTACAATGTCCGAAGATTAGCCTAATCTCAATCGGCCTGCGTCACTACACTCTCTCTTAATCTCTAGACTTTAACATTGTGAACAAGCTAGCTCAATTCACAACAGTAAGAGATCCTCAGACGATGACTGAGTACATGTACAATAGTAACGGATTTGTGTCCTACGATGACGAACGAGCTATTTGTGATAAGACCGAGTATGCAATCGATAATGACTTAAATGGATACATCATTTGGGAAATTAGTGGAGATATACTGAGTGATCTTAGTACACCTCTCCTTGATGCCACGAATGACCGATTGAATAACCCGAACATTAGATGTGATGATTCCCTCGGTGATGATATATCAGCAATGGAAAATAGTGCAACGGCAGTGGATACCGTGGAAACAACAAATCAACAGACCAATGTGCAAGTTGATACTATAGAAGAGGCCAGTACAACTACAGAGGAGACGCCTGATCCATGCATAACGCTGTCTTCGACTGAGGGACCTTGGTATCCAAATCATAGTCTTTCATTCTGTGTGAATGATGGCAGACAGGCGGAACACTTTATCCAACCCGATCAAATCTATCCTGATGCTGTTTCATGTTGCCAGTCCAACTTTCAGTATGATGACGAGTGCGCTACTCAATCCTTAAATCCAGGAAGTACTGGCAAGTGGCTGGCAAGTTTCAATTGTGGTCTTCCTTGGTACCCCCTAAACGGTCACTCAACAGTAGGATATTGCATATCTGATGGAAAACATGACCATCATCACATAATAGATTCGGATCTTTTTGTGAGTCCGTCACTTGAAATTATTATGACACCTGTCATCAAATCCTCATATTACATTCTTATCTCTCTACCAATTTATAGACTTCAGCTGAAGCATGTTGTGACAGTGTCTACATGTATGCACCTAATTGTCTATCAGAATCGATGAGTACAACAATAGAAGAAGCTCAAGATCAAGCGACTCCGCCAATAGAGCCTGTCTATAATGTAGACAATACAGCACAACAGTATGAACAGTATGTTCCACAAGAGATCAATATATACGAAGTAGGAGATTATATGTATTACCCTGATTATGGAGATGAAGGGTCATCAATCGTTTGTCGAGATGACGGTGACAAACCGGAATGGGTATCACAAGACATGATGAAAAGGAGCAAATTTGAATGTTGCGAGTCATATTATTTCAACAAGAGTTGGTCTAGTTTATGCAACCTCGACAGTCCGTATTATCCAGATTTTGAGACAAAGAGCTGTTTAAATGATGGCTTGCAGCCAAGTTGGATGGCAGGAGACTATTTGCACGATACTTTATGGAGATGTTGTCACAACTCCTTTCTTGACGAGGAGTCTCTACGACAATGCACTTCTGTCCCTGACTGCGACAATTGTGATGTCAATACATTAATGACAATGTGGGGTGTTTGAGGGACACGGGCATGTATTCACCAATATTACTTGAATGTAGTACCCTGTGGAGGTTTAGATTCACTGCCTTTTTCCAGTTCGATACACTTGCTAAGTCTAGCCTGTACTGTGCCCATCCAAGGATTGATCTCCAAGCACTTTCTAAAGGATTCTATTGCCTTATCATATCGCGAGGCATCCATTTCAAGTAACCCCCTTCCTGCCATCGCTTGAAAGTTTCTCACATCTAGCGAGAGTGCTTTCTCAGCCGCTTCAATTGAGTTATGTAACTGATCTAACATATAATAAACCGTAGACTTTTTATTCCATGCTTCTGAGTAACTTGGATCTATTGCAACGATGTTAGAAAACGATTGAAGTGCAGATTCGTGTTTACCTTCCAACATGTCTGCAATGCCTTGATCTAGTTTATCTCGCAAATCACTGTTCGAAGACTCTTTCCATATCTCTCTTATAAGGTCTTGTATAACAGTGGCGTCATCTAAACTAGCACTTTGTTGGAGTAGAAAGAATAAGTCATCCATTGAAAACAGTTGTGATTGATCTTCTCTTATCTTCAACAGGCATTCATTCAGTATTTCCTTCAATAACAAAAAATATCAGAATAAGTATTGAATGAATTGATTTAAGCGCAATAACTTACCTTCATGTTTTGAATAATTGTTATCAACTCAGTCTCATGTCTTCCAATATCTTCACCATACATGAACTTCATCTCAACTGTAGGCGTATACGAACCCTTGTCTTCATTGAATATCCACTCGTCGAATTCCAACTCCAATGGCTTATCTTGCGGACAGAGCTCTAAGTTATCTTGACAAACATACCGCCAGTTTCGAGGGGATCCAAATGATTGTATGCAATCATTAGTGTCAGGATAGATAGCATAAAATGGTTTCTGGTTGGGGTTTTCTATATGTGTCAAGCCATCCCAGTTACTCACATCCCAGCGAGGTGTTGCATCAAATTCACTCACAACCCCTCTAAATCCATATATTTTGTGCCTTACAATGTCTCCCAATTTATATTGTATATTGTGCTCTTGTCGTCGTTTCTGGTTAGCACTCCGACTATACAGCAGTGCATTTATTTTGACTCGAAGATGGTACAACTTTGCAAGCATGGATATTGGTGAATCCTCTACTGACATTGATAGAACGTCAGATCTCAATGAAGCAAGTAGCCGAGACGCATCATCTACATCTCCTTCCTTTTGTTCTTGAAACAACTCTGATGACAGTAGTGGTACTAATAATAGTCTACTGATTTCTTGAACACCCTGGGTGATTGCCGTGCTTGACTTCTCTAGCTCAGAAGACATTCCGGATTCAACTTCATCGTCTTCATCACAGTCGTTTATTAACTTGTAATGCGAGTATTCATCTAATGGATACATGTATGACAATATGTTATTTGGTTCGAAGTGCCCATCTCTATAACTTTCAAAATATTTCTTGATGAGAGCATTATGTATCCGTTGCAGGTAGGGATCTTCAATTGAAATTAGATCATCTTGAAATTCGAGAGTGACAGTCTTTGAACTTTGTAGTAAATTAGAGTCATGTACATCCACGAGTATAGTGTACTGTACTCGCTTTGTTGTCGAGGTATCATCATCATCTTCTTCTTCCTGTTTCAATGAGTACTGTTTTGTTGTCAATGAGCTCAGCTTGCCAGGATTCTTATCTTTTTCGACACCCCATCCAACTATAACGCCTCTCCATTTCTCCTTTGTATGTTGTACAACCTGACCTACTTGATAGGTAACATTAGGTAATACATCATCTACACCAGTATTTACTCCTTTCCGCACTTTCTCAGTGAACTCACGCTTCTCACGGCGACTATCCAACTCACCAGAAGAGAGTTCATTGCATGATTTAATAGCCTCAAATGCAAGAGAAATCTGTGCCTTTGTACTCTCATTATTATCAACATCAGTAGTATCACAATCCTTAATTGTATGTTCATTATTTAGCCAATATATTGATTTGATAACCGCCTGTAACTCGGTAACATCCTTCATCTGTTGAAATGTAATCATATCATCGTTTATTTCAATATCTTGATTATATAGTGCATAATTTGAAGGATGACTGCCGACCTTTTTCCAAATCGTCTCTTCGATATCATCTTTCCCGGTTATCTTCATTGCATCTTTTCGAATCATTGGAGTTATAAATATTCTCATATCAGTCAATCTTTTCAATGCAATTGGATTGACTTGTGGTGGAGTAAGCGTAACTGGTGGTATTGGATTAGTGAATGGTACATCACGATATCGTCTTGACCATGCTAATAGTTGTCGATAAAGTGCTATCGGTACACGGTTTTTATTACTTGGCAGTTGTTTGTTGGTATCAACATCATCATTTGCAGTATGAGTCGAGAAAGACCTAACAGCTGATGTAGATGTATAATATCTACTCGTACTTGTTCGGAAACAAATATCACGATATCTACTAAGGGTATGATGGTATATAATCCTCATTATTAACGTCCAACTGCCAATCAATCTCTCAAATACTCCGCCAACAATCCAACACCTATCAACAAATTATGTCGGCCTATCACTGCCGTCATCGATCACACCAATTGAAAACTAAAACTGATCTGAAGTTATTAGCGTATAGATAGTAAGATGATAAATATACCTCGTGATGTTAATTAAGAGGTGAGGATTTGTTCTACATAGTTATACTTTATCATATATCTCAGCTCACATTACTCTACACGCCGCACAACAACAACAATAACTAACTTGAAAGATGAATATTGTAGAATATATACAATAAGACCGCGCATCGTAGTGTATAAAGAGTCAATAGCTGCAAAATATGATGAGGATAAATCATCATCATCAACGAGGCGGTGGCGGTAGGATACAAAGCAATCAAAAAATAACTTTCTTTCTGGTATTCGTTGGTTGTATAATATTAATTAGTCAGGAGACTGATTATATCAATAGTAGCAGTGGCGGTATTAAAGGCGAATGGTTACAGTCCGATAATAATGATGTTAGTAATAATAATGTAAGAAGAGAACCGATATCAACACATAATAAACAATCTCAACAACAACAAAATGTGGTGCACCAACAACACATGAACCATTTTTCACTATCTCCGGGTGAACTACCCGGCTACACTGGATGGGCTCGTCCAGAACAGACATTGGCCGGATATTTCGATATTCATCCATTATCTCATCCTACAAATAATTTATTGCAATCAAAATATCATTCTACAGTCAATAGTGGTGATAAGTTCACAATACTACTTACATGTGATCACAAAGTAGTTGAAACGGAAGAAGAAGACGACGAACCACCGTATGAATGTCCACCTGAAGGAGGAACACTCTTTTATGTTAGGGCATACGGTCCAAATGTCATTACATAAAAGAGTGTTCC
>Ga0214478_101436_pt1 | contig 11894 bp, 8 predicted proteins | sample M1_20Mar14CPVII9_2_FD_178001 | JGI IMG/M metagenome (GOLD analysis project Ga0214478, IMG submission 178001) | Marine eukaryotic communities from Monterey Bay, California, United States - M1_20Mar14CPVII9sort6BwellD7 | ecosystem: Environmental > Aquatic > Marine > Unclassified | place: USA...
CATTCAACACTACCTCATTCAGTTCAATACAACCCCAAAATGAATACTCGACAATCTCCAAAACGGTAGAAGGAATTGTAATACTTTGTAATGATGAACATTTTTGAAAGGCATATAACCCAATCCTCTGCAGCCCTTCATTGAGGACTACCTCCCTTAAACTATTGCAACAACTAAATGCATTATTATCAATCTTAGTAACACTATGATGAAACCGTACATGCGTCACATTCTGAGGAACATCTTCATAGCCTTTATACCCATCGAGCACAACTTGTTTATCATTCAATAATTTTGACTTTTTTGACATATGATGTGTACTCATACTATACTATTGATACCCCGAGCTGTCGCTCTGTTGTTATTAATAATAAAAGCTTTCCACTGTATAATGAGTGAATATTGATAATATACTTCCTCGAGAAGAGTATTTCCCTGTATTTCCCTACTTAAATTAGAGTACACAAGATGTGCACTTTTTTTGCAAAGTTGTGCTGTCTGCTCTGATAGTCTGATCACTAATTCGACACCAGCACTTCTCTACAGACTTCCTATATCTGCTCTTCTCTCTATATATAAGTTATGAACATAGTCCATGATTATCAACAATACCATAAACTATCTAGCCAATTTTAGTTTCATATGTCCCAGTTAGTTAATAAAGACTCCCAAAAAATGGCAAAATGATTGCAAATTCTGCAGTTGTGTACATATCCTATTGCACTCTTGACATGTTATGCTGATATTGATCACCCCCTCATCACATTAAAGGCATCATCATCTTAGTGCAAGGCTTTTGCTGTTAATTGTATGCTTTGACGATTTGAATTGGTATTGGTATATAAAGAAGATATACAAGATAGACGTGAGCATTTTTTTAGATAATACTCTCAACAGATAGATTACCTCAATCTCATCTCGAATATTATCAACATATAGGATTTCATCAAGCACTAGCCCGATACAATGTCAGATAACAATAATGCTAGTAGCTCTTTTGTAGCATCAGCAGCGGCGGTGGAGTCTTCAGTGGCAACAAAGCGGAGCCATAACGAGATGGAAACAACAGAAACATCAAATTATAAAGAAACATCTATCAATCAATACAAAGATCGACAATGATGCACTATTTGCAAGCGGTATGGAAAAGATTATATTAGCCAAGAAAGAACTTGCATTGGCACAGAAGCGTGTAGAACAAGCACAACAACATATGGAGGGTATTCGGCAACAAATTCGAGATAGTGGGGAGTATGAACCGGATAGTTTATTATTTCTATGTGATGGAGAGGATAACAATATTTTATCTCTCATTATGGGATATTTAGCTGTGGAAGAAGTGGGTAGGTGTGAATTAGTTTGTGGTGTACTCAAGAAGCAGGCCGTGAAATACTGGGAGAAGTTAGATACGGTATACTTTGCAAATCATCCCTCACTTCGATCACCTAGTGCTGAGACTTCTCGCGAGGCAGCTATTCAATACAAAGCTGCATCTACATTAGCGGAAAGCATTGGTGATATGGGAGATTCAATAAGCAGGCATTTGGTTGTTTCTGAATCTACTGGCGAGTATACTTCGACGGATAGGAGGATTCACAATGAATGTGGGGGTTGTGCCTTTCCCAATCTAAATTTTCGACCATTTAGACGCATGACGATGGATGACTACGAGCTATTCGTCAGGTTTAGTCAGACAAGTAATAACAAGATGCTAGTAGAAGGGTTTGTCCCATGCACTTATGAAAGAGAGGAAGAGTACCTCGGAGGAGTTACATTTTGGTCTAGATTACATCTGAGGAAATTAGACTTTTCGAATTCGCCGCAGTTTATCGAAATCACTCGTTTGATTGAAACTTCAGAGGGAGTAGATCCATTTGCCGACAACGATATACTGGATGACTACATGAGAGATCTAACGGTAGTAGTAGTAGGTGTTCACAAAGGTACATCCAAAGCTAGTTTATCACTGGCTCAGTGTAACTTTGGCCACAGTTATGCCCGCCCGTATCAACGACGTGAGGGGAATGGCTATTGTAGATCACAGGGTCGAATGTCAGTCAAATCTCATGGTACAGTTGAGACAAGGCCGATTCAGTATGAGACTTGTACTGTCAATGTAAATAAATTCTGTGAAGCAAGTATGAAGTTGAGCTGGAGTAGCCGTGTACAGACTGATAATAATGGAGAAGTCCCGAAGAAGGAATGTCTCTGGGTGTTGGATTGCACATGTATCTATGAGGATGAAGACTATTATGGGGAACGCTACCAAAGAAAAATGAGTTAGGGTAGATGAGTCGGTAGATAACGATCTAATCTAATCTTCCATCTCAATTATCGAATCTCCTAATATCTAATTGCCTATTGTACACATCTTGATTTTACTACTCTACTTATGATATCGGCACCCCATCTTTCATGATGACTTGTTGAGTCTTGTATGGCCTATCAGATCCATCGGCATTCTGACCCAGCCCTCCCTCACACTCCCAATTCCCTGTGTTCATATCCTCGACACACTCCGCCATTGCACATTCCATTGCCACCTCGTCACATTCCTGGACTGTATATCGAGTAGCTTCTCTCCACTTGATTGGAGCATCGGGTGAGTATAAATCTCGGACTGCTTGAAACGTTTCCCGGACAAAGAGATTATGCCGATGGATGAGGGGAAGTCGAGGATGTTCATACTTAATGTAAGGAGAATCTGGATCATCAACTCCCACAGTTTCTGCCTTATGTATGAGCTTATCAATGTCTTCAAGAAAGTCATCAATATGTGCCAATAGTGCAGATGACGTTTCAGAGTAATATTTTTCATGTAAGGCAAGCTTGGTGGTATAATCTCCAGTCCGATGGGCAGTCATCAATGCTTGTTGTTCATTACTATTAACTGAACTTAATGTATCGTAGAGGAAGATATCCCATACCTATATATGATATGGTTAAGAAGAGACGAAGATGAATGGTTGAGACACTAGGGTATTGACTAGTCTTGATAGGTCAGAGCATATATAACAAATATACTTACCTCATCAGCCACTTCTCCAGTCCGATAGAATAACATCCTCTCATAACTATACCCTAAGTCTAACATATCTTGATTCACCGTGGGTGGTAACAACTTACAATAAGTGGCCGGTGTATCCTCATCTAGAAAACCAAACCGTGCTAATAAATAACTTGGATTATTCACATTTGTACCAGCATAACTTATCCTCAATGGACTACCAGCAGGTACATCGTATGACGTGTAGGCATAGTAATTACCATTATTGTCATAACTGGATGATATTTCGGTATATTCTGATCCGTGATTGAAGTAATCGGCTAGTGGGATGATTTTATACTCATTTGTATTCTCATCAAGAATGGAACGAGTCGAAACGATTTGGTATGCCCATTTGACATAAGTATTTGATGACTTGATACTTTCTGATAAGAATGGTACTTTGTCAATACTGTCTTTATTGCATATCATTCGTTGTTTATCTTGTTCTTCACCTGCCAAAGTCTTCATTAGCGGTGGGAGGCATAGCAAGCAGTAGTCTGTCATACTAACTGCATTTGTAAAGAACCTAGGTAAGCTATTGAGCCATTGATACCAATTACTATCGGTACCCTTTTGTATTTCGACTAATATCTTGAGCATTAGATAATACTGTGGTAGATCGCTCTCATCACCGTCAGCAGTATTGATTAGTAGTTTTTCAGCCTCATACATATCAGATGTGCGTAGTTCATCCATTGCTTTAGAACTACTTAGTATTAAACCTTCTGGTACAAACAACACTGGAGAACCAGATGGTGTATCAACATTTGTTGATACATATACATCATCTTTACCATTATCAACTTCTTGAGTTAATGTAAATCCATTACATTTTTGTATACCAAATTCATTACCCCATGATTCTAAGTTGTATATGTTTCGTGGCATATCTTCTGATATATCTAATGCTAGTTCTTGTGGATTGTGTAATTCGGTAGCACGTGAGCTGTATAATGTTGCTGTTGGTTGAGGTGTGGAAGCTGCTGTTAGACCATCAAATGAAGGTGTTCCTCCTGATTGAAGTACTGAATTTTGTATCGTATACGATCCTCGACCACTACTTGTTGCAACTTCACCTTCTTGTGGTGCTCGTGATGATTGAAATCCACTCCCTGCTCCTCCCAGTTGCATTGATATACTTCTTCTACCATTATTGTTAGAGGAGGAGCTTCCTTTGAGTTGTTGCAATGTTGTTGATAGTCTTTGAAATTTACAATTCGGGGAGGATATCAAAGATGTGAGTTTATTAACACTGTAGGAAGATGAGGTAAAGCCCAATGCAACCGATATTGTATAGGCGAGTAATATAAACTTTAGTAGTGTTTGAGACTTCATGGTATAGTGATTAGCGGCGGATAGAGGAGCACTATTGAGAGCTTAACATGCTTAGGAGGAACATCGTCATTTTTTTGGAAAAAGTTGATGGAAAAGATACCATATCTTTTGGGGAGCAATTAAGAACCCTCTGCTCGGGCAGGTGCAGTTTACCCGGTGTTCAAGAGATAAGTACGATATCACTCAAATATAGTAGTCCGCGTGTCTGAATCAATAGGGTTCATGGTCAATACAATAAAAGATAGATTGGTGGTGGTCCTGTTCAGCCGGTGCTCGCCAAATTTTATTCTTAAATTGACCACCGGGTGTGAGCCGATCAACCTAAAACTAATGAAGAGCTAGAGGTGACGAGAGAGGCGGCAGGTGGCATCATTAGAAGAAGAAGAAGATTATTATTTATTCGGTAGTATCATCATCGTTAGCATTTGTATTTGGTAGCGTGGGGCGAGGCGAGACAAACATACATACCTCTGTGAACACAAATCTCAAAAAGATAAGAGACACATCTTGTGTGTACATAAACGTATATCTATACTCCTCCTGATATAGTTGAGGACGTCAAGAACAGTGATCTCTCACGCATACATCAATAGAGATAGTATTGAGAGAGAAGAGAAAGTACATGTATCAGCAAACAAGTATACTAAAAGTGCTTATCATATAATGTTTATGTCCTACACAAAATATGAGTATAATGATCGAGAAGAAGTGAAGTTTGAGTATGTGGGGTATGGCCTGCAGACAGTACCAAAAGATGTAACACATGTTCGGTTTCATCCTAGTTTACTTGAGGTATGCAATAATGCATTTTATAGCTGCAAAAGTTTGAGAGAAGTTGTGTTAAACGACGGACTTAGAGAGATTGGACAATATGCGTTTCGAGATTGTACGTCATTGCAGAGTATCACACTACCATCCACTATTACAAAGATCGGCTATACTGCCTTTCATGGTTGTAGCAGTTTAACAGAAGTAGTGTTAAATGAGGGTCTAATGGAGATAGGAGACAGTGCATTTGGAGGTTGCAGTGCATTACAAAGTATTACAATGCCTTCTACTGTTTTGGAGATTGGTTCGGCTGCATTTAGCTATTGTACAGGTTTAAGAGAGGTAGTGCTCAGTGACGGATTAAAGAAGATCAACCAAAGTGCCTTCAACTGTTACGGAGATTGAATCAGAAGCATTTGCATACTGTGACAGAGTGCATTTTTTAGTTGCTATGATTTACGGCATGTGGTATTGAATTATGGAATTAAGAGGATTAAATAATATGCATTTGGAGATTGCACTTCTCTAGAACGTATTTCAATTCCTTCTACTGTAATTGAGATTGAAGAGTATGCATTTAACAATTGCACTAACGTGAGGGAGGTAGTCTTATATGATGAGAAATTACAAATCGGAAATAAAGCATTTAACAGATGCTCGTCGTTGGAGAGGTTTAGTTTCCCTAGCCTTTCTAATCGTTTGAATTATGTGATTAAAGCTGGACACACAGATATAGAGACCAAGATGGATGATATCCCGGCAGTAGAATGGAGAAGTGGAGAGCTCTCTATCCCTACCATGCGTCGAGAGATAGAAATTAGACTATGGAATGATGTAGTAAAGGTAGACAAAGAAAAGCTGAACAAGGTTAAGGGATTGATATCATATTACGAAATGAAAGAGGCAACAACGCTATTTGAATTGGCATTATGGAAGGCTAGTATTGATCAAGCAGATGATGAAATCAATCGAGACGAATGCCGTATTGGAGTACCTGGACCAGTTAAAGATACTATATTGCAGCTTCTAGATTATCCACATAATGTCAATTTGTTGTAATCCCTTCTCCAAGATACAAGGATGGTGCCTGCCTCGCTCCAATTGGTGCCTGCCTTGCCAGTAGCCAATTAATCTATAAGTACTCATCATAGCAGCTCTTCTACAATACGTAACAAATGAGTAGTAATGTAATAAAAGACTTATCTAAGAATACAGTGAAGGAAGGATACTTTTACTTTACTAAAAGTGTTTACTGAGTTGTTTAAATCTCAGTATTCTCGTCGTTGATAATTACATTCACACTGCAGTGCCCAAAGGCATACCTTATTTCCCCCACCGTCTTGATCTATGCGGCTATCCCACACCATTCTAAGCTTAGCATCACAGTGCCTGTTTCGATGGGTCGTATAACACTCTCCTTCAAATCTCTTTGTCTCTAGCACATGAGATTTTTCCGACATGTAACCTCGCGTCTTACAACTCCCATTCTCACCCCTGTTATGTAAATACTTTTCATACCTACTTGGATCTGGCCGGCCAAAGTTACTCTGGACAAGTGATAAACTGCCTTTGGATGTTCTTTTATGGATACCAATAACTACTGCAGTTAGCTCACTCATACATGCTCTCACCGCATTGTCATTGAGTTCGTTAGCAAATGAATCTCCCTCTGCAGTTTCAATTAAACGCGTTAGTTCAACAAACTGTGGCCAATTTGAGAAGTCCAACTTCCGTAGCTGCATTTGATTACGAGTAAACGGAACAAATCCCTCAGCCAATAACTCATTATCACTTGTCCGACAGAACCTGACAAATAGTTCATACTTATCTCTTGTCTTCGGTCTAAATGGATTGAAGTTTAAGTCAGGGAGTGTACAATCCCTGCAATGATGACGGATCCTCTTATGATATGTAGTATATGTTCTCATATCATCATCATGAACGACAGTATGTTTATCTATTAACTCCTTTAAATCACCAACACATTCAGCTAATCGAGATGCAACTTTGTATCGAATAACTGCCTCACGAGAAGTCTTAGCACTAGGTGATCGAAGTGTCGGATGATTTGCAAAGTATAACTTATCCAACTCCTTCCAGTATTGAATTGCCTGCTTCTTGAGTATACTACAAACTACTTCACACCTTCCCATATCTTCTATAGTCAAGTAATTCAGTATATGTGATAGAATATGGTTGTCTTCTCCATCACATAGATATAACAAACTATCCGGTTCGTAGTGTCCTTTCGATCGAATCTTTTGACGTATACCCTTCATATGTTGATTTGCAAGCTCTAACTCTACCTTTGCTGCTTTTAATCTATCCATACCACTTGCAAATAATGCGTCATCATCAACATTACTAATACTTTTGCTGTTTAATGTTTGATTATCTGTTGAGTCCATCTCTTCATGGCTCCGCTTTGTTGCTGCTGAAGACTCCGCCACCGCCGCCGCTGATGCTACAAAAGGGATACTACCTTCATTGTTATCTGACATTGTATCGGGCTAGTGCTTGATGAATATATGTATTATCTTAATCGAGATGTTAGGTGTACAAAAAATTATATATGTGATCACGTCTTGTGCCTGTCTATTGATACTAAGACCGATTAAAATCACCAAAGCATACAATAAACAGCACAAAAGCCTTGCAATAGAGATGATGATGTCTTCAATAATGATGAGGGGGTGTCAATATCAAATAACGTAACGCCACCAACTTCACAAGGATGCTATTGCCTTCTTTATTGTAATTGGGAGTCTTTCACACCTAAATGGGACATACACCTTTATTGGTCGGTCATTATGGTATGGTTGATAATAAGATTGAATAGGTGTTCACAACTCATAGAGAGAGAGAGAGAGAGAGAGAGAGAGAGAGAGAGAGAGAGAAGAGGAGATATTATACTAGGAAATCTGTATCGAAGTACTAGCGCCGAATTAGTGATCATACTAAGTAGCAGAGCAGCATAACTTGTAGACAATTGTATTGCAAAAAAAGTACACATCTTTAGTAGGGAAATACTCAGCTCGAGGAAGTGTATCATCGATATTCACTCATTATACAGAGGAAAGTTCTACCTATTAATAAAAATAGAGCTGCATCTCGACAGTATCAATAGTATAATATGAGTACAGATCATATGTCAAAAAAGTCAAAATTGAATGATGATACACCGTCACAAGTTATGCTCGATGGTTATAAAGGCCATGAAGATGTTCCTCAGAATGTGACACATGTACGGTTTCATCATAGTGTTATTGAGTTTGATAATGAGGCGTTTGCAGAGCATACTAAATTGAGAGAAGTTGTTTTAAATGACGGACTTAGAGTGATTGGAAAATTCGCCTTTCATCTGTGTACAACATTACAAAGAATCGTCATTCCTTCTACTGTCACCATGATTGGCTCAAATGCGTTTTATGGTTGTTCTGAGCTGAAGGAGGTAGTATTGAATGAGGGATTACAGACAATTGGGGACACAGTATTTCATAATTGCAAAGCATTGCAATGTATTGCAATTCCATCTACTGTTGATGGCATTGGTCGTTTTGCATTTAAGGAATGCAGTAGTTTACGGGATGTGGTGTTGGATGATGGATTAAAAGAGATTAGACATAGTGCTTTTATCAGATGCGCGTCATTGGAACGTATTACCATCCCATCTACAGTAACCGAGATTGACGAAGTTTCATTTTACGGTTGCAGTAGATTGAGAGAGGTCACTATTGCCAACGATGAAGTACATATTGATAATCAAGCATTTACCGGATGCACATTATTGGAGAGATTTAAGTTCCCTAGCCTTTCTACTCGCTTGAATAATGTCGTCCAGGCTGGGCAAAGAGGTATAGAGGCCAAGATGGATGATATTCCTGCTGTTGAATGGAGAAGTGGAGAGCTCTCTATCCCTGCCGTGCGTCGAGAGAATCATCAATGGGGAAGGGTGGAAACTGTAGTTAAGGTGGATAAAGAAAAACTGGCCAAGATTATCAGTTGGATAAGTTACTACGAAATCAAAGAGGCTACGACAGTGTTTGAATTGGCATTATGGAAGGCTAAGATGAATCAGGCAGAAGAAGCCAATGCGAACCGTAATATCCTTCGTGTTTATGTACCGGGGCCAGTTAAGGATACTATTTTGCAGTTTCTACAATGATGGATGAAGGATACTATTCTTCAATACATATTTCATAAATCTAGATACACAAAGTAACATATTCTTATGCCTTACTTTATGTCCTGTCTTCCCCTCACGCTAACGTCCACTACCGAACATTCCCATCATTCCACTAACCTGTGCCATCTGTTCACGTTCCTTAGCAACATGTTTACACACCTTCTTATGTCGAGCCTTCCAATCAAATGCCTGACATTCACGTGAGCAATACACGGCAACTTTACACTTTGACAACGTGAGAATTTGGCTTATCATGTGTATCTCGGCACCTCTCGGCACGATGACAAGGTCCTATAACCAGTTTGAACATCTATCATATCCAATCTTTCGTGGGCCAAATGTTACTGTTGAGAATTTATAACAATCAGGTACAGGTGCTGGTATTCCACTCTCCATTTCCTTTTGCAATATATCAACTAAGTTTTCCATACATTTAGCCCCATCACATGAGATGAGTTGTCGTAACATTTGATCACGTAATGATTGAAATAGCATACGCTGTTGTACACCACCAGCTGGTAGTTTTGCATTATATGTTCTAAGCTCTTCCAACAACTCAGGAGTAGCACCAAGTGCCGGCGGACGGTTCTCAAATTCTTCTCGGTATTGAGCTTCGGGAGTTGGCCTCATCAATGGCATACCAAATTGATCTTTACCATCAGTGTATCCACCAAATAGTATCCATTTTCGTAGTATAGGAGAGTGTGATGGTAAATCATATCCCGAATCTACATAGTCCCCTTCTTCAATCTCTTCTCTCGTCAGGAGATGAGGATGTCCAATGTACATATCTTCCGCGTTCATTTTATTTGTTGATGGATTTTGATATATCTAATACTATTTGCAATGCTATATTGTTAATATGCTACTGCTGCCGTTGATATCAACAATGCTGAAGAGATGTGCTTGATTGATGGACTGATGGCGACATATCGACATCAACAATATGCTTGAACACAATATCTGAGATCTTACCGGTGCAAACCCCACAACAGCTCATAGTCTCTTCTCTTATCACTTATCATATTATTATATAGTACACCAGCACATTAGTTAGTAGCAGCTCGTATATCACATTGATTTCAATTGGTGATTCTGGTGACGTGAGGTCAGCTACGGATTAGACTGTTTTTTGACTGCGAACCGGCCTTATCTAGAGAAGTTGTTGAATGATGAGCGAGAGGGTGTTGGCAATTGCAGGCATATTAGGTACGACGAATTGATGGATATTTGATATTATACGCCTACAATTACCAAAATAGGACGCTAAATCGTGTGCACAAAATTATGTTCTAGAGATAGACAAATATTATGAAGATTATAAAAAGAATATTCGGCAAAGTAATTGGTGTAAAATATGAGTACATTGGTCAAGAAGACGTTCCTGAGAATGTAACGCATGTACGGTTTCATCCAAGTGTTGTTTTTGTTAGCAAGGATGCGCTTGGATACTGTGATCAATTGATAGAAGTTATACTTAACGATGGACTTAGAGAGATTGGAGAACTCGCCTTCCAAGAATGTTCATCATTACATGAGATTATAATTCCTTCTACTGTTATTAAGATTGGACCTTCTGCATTTAGGGGATGCACTGATCTAAAGGAGGCAGTGTTAAATGAGGGCCTGACGGAGATAGGATTTAGAGCCTTCCAAGACTGCAAAGCATTGCAAAGTATCAACATACCTTCTACTGTTGATGATATTGGTGTAGGTTTATTTTGGGGTTGCAGTAATTTGAGGGAGGTAGTTCTAAATGAAGGCCTCAAGAGGATCAGGGAACAGGCATTTTCACGATGTTGTTCATTGCAAAGTATCAATATGCCATCCACTGTTGAACAGATTGATTTATTTGCATTTGATAGTTGCAAAAGTTTAAGAGAAGTAGTACTCAATAATGGATTAAAGAAGATAGGCAATGCAGTCTTTGCAGACTGCAAAGCACTTCAAAGTATTGTAATTCCACTTACGGTTTATGAGATTGGTTCGAGTGCATTTAGAAGTTGTACAAATTTACGGGGGGTGGTATTGAATGATGGAATAAAGAAGATCAAAGAACAAACATTCCAAAATTGTACATCATTAGAAAGTATTACGTTACCATCTACAGTTACCGAGATCGGTGATATAGCATTTAAGGAGTGCCATAATTTGAGAGAGGTAGTATTAAAAGAAGGATTAAAGAAGATCAAACAAAAAGCATTTCAATATTGCTCGTCAATACAAAGCATTACAATCCCATCAACTGTTAATGAGATTGGTCAGTCTGCATTTAGTTGTTGCACAAGGTTGAGGGAGTTAGTTATACACAATGAGGACGTACAAATTGGAGATTATGCATTTCAACAGTGCACATCATTGGAGAGGCTTAAGTTGCCTGGCCTTTCAACTCGATTGGATAATGTCATTCAGGCTGGACAAAGAGATATAGAGGCCAAGATGGATGATATTCCTGAAGTAGAATGGAGAAGCGGAGAGCTTTCTATCCCTACCGTGCGTCAAGAGTTAGAAGAACCATTAACAGAGGAGATCGTAATTGTTGTAGACTTAGATAAA
>Ga0214478_101437_pt1 | contig 11890 bp, 9 predicted proteins | sample M1_20Mar14CPVII9_2_FD_178001 | JGI IMG/M metagenome (GOLD analysis project Ga0214478, IMG submission 178001) | Marine eukaryotic communities from Monterey Bay, California, United States - M1_20Mar14CPVII9sort6BwellD7 | ecosystem: Environmental > Aquatic > Marine > Unclassified | place: USA...
TGCTCGATTTCCATATGTAGAAAACTGGTTTCCTTTATTACTCAATTTAGCAGAGACATTGTGGAAACTACTAGAATCAATACACAAAGGCCGATTGTAAGAGTTCATACCCTCATCATACTCTGATGATTTGCTATTGCTACCGATTCGGAAACCACTTGATACTACTCGAGGAAGAGATACAGAACCAGGTGTCAATGGTGATAGAGGCGGGGGGAACTTCTTCTTGTTGTTGTTGCAATACTGCCCCTGGGTATCATCTTGATCATCATCATCAATCGACATTGATGATATAACATGTGTGGTATCCCGAAGTGTCTGCTCACATGATGTTGTGCTTGTTGACAACTCCACAGGCAAGGAGAAGGCCACTTTATCGTCGTGTTGATATGCCATAGGACTTTGAGGTAATGACGGTGCTAATGTATTCATTGCATTATGAAAGTATTTCTTTGCATTGATGATATCCCCATGTTTGAGGCAATCAACACCCAGATTGTTGAGATACTTTATCGAAGAGTGGATTGTTGGAGCCCTCTCTCTCATTACTCGTTGTCGTTTGGACGACGGTGCTGCTTCCTCAGTTGATTGATCACCGACAGATACTTGACGAATGTGATTCATGATGCAATGATGATAGACGAGAATGATTATGATGATACTTATGTGCTTACGACGATTGATAGGATTCTTTGCAGTGCTATTGGGAACGGTGGACGGTGAGATATATTATGAGCCTTCCAACTCGTCGCTGCTACATTATTTATGGTGGCGCTTGATTCTATTTATCGAAGTAGCCTTACATAATAGCCGATAGGCCGTTGATTTATTGTAATCATGAAAGCGGAAAAACTCAAAAATAATCGGCTATCTAAAAGGTTCGCTTCGCAATGTCTCTGCTAAATTGAGTAATAAAGGAAACCAGTTTTCTACATATGGAAATCGAGCATTAATGGATGGATGTCCATTTATTGGATTGGATGGACTTCGAACTTACAAACAAACTAATAATTCATTTCCCGAGCAAAATTGAATCCTCCTGTTACCAACTCTAAACAACGCTACATTTATGTACTTCTATACCATCATATCAACTTCTCTATACAGGCATATTCACATCATCGCCGAATCCACCAGTTGGTGCCTCATAATTTGACAATAAGTCAGGCTTGGTGAAGTGTACAAATAACATTAGGATACCAGTGCCAAGGAAGCATCCACCAGTCATGTATCTTAAAAATTGTACAGATACATCATCCTTTAATCCAATAACTAAAAACGCCACAAATATCAAGTATAATGCCTTTCCTTTAATACCGTATAAGAAACCAAAGTTCATTCGTAAATTCTTGTTCACCTTGTCTATTGATTTCCACCACATTAATTCATATAGGAATAACAGTATCGCAAACAGTATCATGTATATTGAAACGAATATTTCTGATAATGCACCTGCTTCTGCCCCACGTTCCATAATTCCGAATACACCTAAACAACACATCATGGCAGCTAATCCTATAGAGAAGGCTGATAATATATATTGAAAGCAGTTTCTTTTCCCACTGTTGTTGAAATGTTTTGTTGTAATTGTTGTGTTGTTTAATTTGTTCGATTGTTTGTTAACAAGAGAGAAAAATATGAGTATATGGCGAAACATTATATCATAATAAAGTGCGCCTCAAATCAAATATCACCAAGTTATTGCCAAAAGATTTCGAATCAGACAGTACGAATATAATAATTGCACCCACTTATGTAAAGATGCTCAGCATCATATGTATACATTTGTCGAGCAATTAGATTGATCATCTTCATTTTCGAAACAATCCGCCGCCATAGCAATATCAATGCCTGTAATGAAAGTATGTTATGAATTCGATATCTTCAATCCTCAATTCATCTATCTAAAATATCTCTCGGTGCATCACTTCCTAAAATCAGACTGGCCCTCGAATTCTATGTCTCATACGTCATACGAAGATAAGATCCAGATCATTATACCGCTCAAACAATACTTATTCAATTACAGGTTTCAGTACTTAAATCAACATACCATACTCACCCTGAATTTACATTACTAACACCAGTGTTGGCAGTACTTGTTGCAACTGTGAAATTTTCTCCACCCGATGAAGCCCAATTTCCTTCACCACTGCCAGCCGCGGTAGTCGATGTATCAGCAGGTGGTGCCGATGATCCGGTGGCATTTGCCCAATCTGGTTCTCCGTATTGATTACTCATAACTCTAGACTACTTCGGCTGTGTGAATTTGTTTGCATGTGGTGTTTAAATAGTGAGAACATTATGCACTAGAAGTGTCCTATTTTTTAGAGAAAATGAGATCGGCATTTATTGGCGTCCTTTGCTAATTGGTGGCAAATGCGAGATAGTTGCCACAATTGGAGTATTGATTGGGTATTATATATCCCAAACGTCGTGCAATAGAGGTTTTAGATAGGCGCCAGTCATTTGGTGGTTTTCTGTTCTTCACGGGTAGTTGACTTGGGAATAAGTAGGAATATTATTTTGCATTTTGTGCATGGGTTGGTGCACTGACAACCTCTCATAATCAATCAATTGGCAGTTGGGCAAAAAAGTGAGCATTAGGTTTACTAGTTGTCTAGACAGTAGCGCCTGAGAGGTTTGCTGATTAAATTGATAACTTGAAAGTATGTCATCACTTTATGATAGTGATGATGAAGGCGAGAGACAAACAGTAGCATTTAGAGAGTTGATACGCTCAACTTCGAGTGGAGACTATGATGAGGAGAATGCATCACTTGTTTCTCTCAATGATGATGAATTTGGTTTGTCACTTCAACAAGACGAGTGTATGATACAGGATGGTACTAGTAATGTTAATACTGATACTGAACAAGAGATGGGTAGTGTCGACGAGTCTACTTCACAAGAGTTAGATGAACAATACGCCTTATCGTTGCTAAACGATGACGACGATGATGATTTAATATACAGCGGTCTACTGGGTAGAATAAAAACCAAACCAGTATTATCAATTTCAACAATATTCATGGGTATATTAACAGCAGTTATATGGACGAATGATAGGTTCCGTTATTCAATTACAGCTGGTATTAGTTTAAGTAGTAATAACAACAATAACATATCCAATCGGCATAATAATAATAGACCAGGTGGCAAGAACAAGAAGAAGGATAATAATGTACCTAGAGTTTATCCTTCATTTCCCGCAGAGACACTGTTGGGAATATCTACACATGATACAATAGATATGGTGAGCACAGAACAGAATTCTATAGAGATTGTTCCACCATACAGTCTAGATGATTTTCAATATGAGACTGAACTGGGAGAAACTCGCACAATTACATATTGGGAAGATGTTGCAAATGCAATTGGAGAAGAGACTCAAGATGATGCTTATAATGGTAACATTATGAGCTTATCATCAAATGATACATCTGCAGTCATCGATGTATGGAGCAATATTACTGATTGGGGGCCATGTTTCCCGCGTGCTATTCAGCAACCAGAAGGGAATTCTAAAAGGCTATTGAGATTCAAGGATAAGAAAGAATCAATTACAATGATATCTCGCAATTGGTCATACATTGTACAATCAAATTCAGATCATATTAATGATGAAGATACTATCATCTATCCGAAATACAAGGGGACCTCTTTTCGAAATAGAAAAGCATCAGTCAAAGAATCTCTGGAAGGCTTGTGCAGGCCTAGCTTTCTCATTATTGGTCAAGGTAAATGTGGAACATCCTCACTGTATCACTACTTAACCGGACATCCTCGAATTTTACCTGCAATTGAGAAACAGATACATTATTTCATATATCATAAGTCAAAACCACTGTCATGGTACTATAGTCACTTCCCATCAATAGAAAGCTTCCTTGGTAGAGGTGCATTAATGAGCGGCGAAGCAAGCCCGGGGTATATGCCGTATCCCTCTGTTGTCGAGACGATTGTAAAACGAATGTCACCAAACTGGAAGCCAAGCGGTGACTCGGTGGATGGAGATAGTACTAGCGTCGAATCTTGGAAGCAGACAGTTCGATCTCTGCCAAAAATTATCGCCATTGTCCGAGATCCAATTGATCGAGCTCTTTCTTCATATAAGTACAATTACATTGAACCGGCGATTAAGACGCTCAAGCTTGGTAGAGGCGTTACAGCATCTGGTCATCGTATTCCAGGGGGCAAAACTGATCAGTATTACAGACAACGGCACTTGTTCTCGTTTGAAGAACTGGCATTTGCTGAGTTGAAAATGTTAAAAGAATGTCTAGAGTATGGCGGCAGGGGAGAGCAATGGACGAATAAACGCTTTGGAACCAAGCCAGATCAATTCTTCTATGAGGCTATTCAACGAAGAAATATGAACAAAAATGATATCACCTCAGACTCGCCGCCTCTCGTCAATCTAGATGAGGCATGTTACATGGCGACAAGGTCTCAGTATGTCCCGAGAGCACAGTGGACTGATCTTGCCAAGTTACATCCCAATAAAACTCTTGCGTTACCAAACTTGCAATTAGTACAAAGCCTTGTAGGTCGTGGGGTCTATTCCCATCCTCTCGAATGGTGGTATGAAGTCTTTTCACATTCAGATGTCATAGATATGGAAGATCGAATACATGTAGTATGCACAGAAGACATGGCAAACATACCCGAAACGACCATGGAAAGTATAACTAGCTTCTTGGGTCTTCCGGCTTTTGACTTTGAAAATGTAACTGATGTAGGAAGATACAATGTCGGCGGTCACCGAGGCTACGATACTATTACCAAGTCACACGAAGAAGAAGATGACGAAGATATATCCAAGGTTGAGTCAACGGATGATGGAGAAAGTTCTGATACTAAACCTGAAGAGCGTATGCTGGTAGAAGAAGAAGAAGCAGAAGATGAGGCACCGACTGATAATCTGCTTGTGATATCAGATGCACTGAGGAATGAACTTGAACACTTTTACCAACCATATGACGAGCGTCTGTTTCGGTTGATTGGAAAGCGGTGTCCTTGGAAGTACTGAGATAATAGTGTAGTGTAAACAATACAATATATGTAGACAGAGCAATGTAATCGAACTGGCATTATAGAACATAAGCAGGCTACGAGCGATACATTGAGATGCTAAATAATCGCTACAAGATGAAGAATTATTACACCTGGAATATTGCTAGCCAACCAAGTTTATGCCACTGAATGAGTAACCAAGTTTTGAGTTTTGTGCCAATTTTTGATCAATAGTTCAATGATATGTATGATGGATAAGATGATGATATATAGATGATTAAGATGATGATATATAGACAGTAGTACAAATAGTTACCATTATGATGTGTCGAACAAGCCATGTATTTATAGTTTTGTTGGTATCAGTGTTCTTCAAGACATCATCAATTGCAGAAGATGTGTACTTTCCAGAATTGATTGAAGCTGATGACATATCCTATTTCTTTTCAGATTCATATGATCTAGATGGATTATATTGGGGATTGTCTAATATCTTCGAGCGTAGTGCTCGCAATCTATCATCTGACAAGACAGTGCCCCAAATTTTAGTTGCAAGAGGGGGTGGTAACTCATACACAAGCGAATACAAATTAAAGCATGGTGAGTAGATATATAATGATGTGCATGTGCTGTCATGTGCTTTGGTTTCATATACTTATTCTGATTCTATGCTGTTTGTGTATATAGATATTGATCAGGCGAGGTATCTCGTAAAGGAATTGCAATCATCTAATCCTCAGATATCAAAGTATTTAGAAGAACAAGTGATACCGATATATGAAAAGGTATTGAAAAACATACCACCCCTATCTGAATTAGAACGTACTAAAGGATTATATGCCTTCACAAAAGAAGACTACGAGTCGGGGATTGGTAAAGTGTATAACAAAATGATATATTCTACAACTGCTGATGAATTAGATCCAAGTTGGAAAGAGAGTGGCTTACTAAACAAAACATTAGATTGGGATGGTATTCAAAGGCAATGGTTTGGTGAAAGGAGCCGAGATCAAAGTATACAATCAACCAATACTGCAAAAGTAAAGGATGAATCCCCACAAGAAGAATGTAACATAGGTGCACCTTGTTCTAAGAAAGGTACCAAGTGTACAAAAGGACAGGAAACCTGCTGTGGGAAGACACACCATTCATTCCAATGTGAATGTTTAGAGATGCCAACTGGTCTTTTACAGTTCAATGCTTGCTTAAATACTGATGCATGTATGTTTCCTCCATGCTGTCGTGCTGGTGCACCAACTGATCAACCACCTCCTTCTAAAGATACATGCAATCATATGGGGAGTCCATGTAATACAGGTATAGAGGATGACTATTGTTGCTTTGATCTTCACAATAGCGGATCAGGTCATTCATACTGTACAAAGTCAGGCGGAAAGACAGACACAAATGGAGTTATTGTTATAGATGATCTACTTACACCAACAACTTTGCAACTTCTCCGCGAGCTTCTACTCAAGAATACACATTGGTATCAGACTAAGACTCCGCTTGAGTTTGGAAAGTATACGGGAGCTTATATTGATGACGGACTAAATGATCCGATCTTTCTCGAGCTAGCCAAGCAACTACATCAGAACTTGCCAAGAATAATGAAAGGCCATCACTTGAGGTATCTCTGGGCCTACAAGTATGACTCGGAGTTTGAATCTGGAATTAGGTTACACGCCGATCAAGCTGCTGTGAATGTTAATATGTGGCTAAGTGAAGATGATGCTGACCTGGAAGAAGATGGGTATGGAGGGGGGCTCGTTGTGTTTACGACAAAGCCTCCGTCAGACTGGAATTTCCAGGATTACAATACCGATACTGATTATGTTGTTGAAACGCTACTCAAGCCAACTAACTTTGCCAACATAACAGTGAAGGTAAGTTCACCACTTTGTGTATACACACACGAAATCGAAAATGTGCTTATGATGATATTACATGACGCTTGGCTACTGAAGTATGAACCACCAGCCGGAGTAGTTGCCGGGTAACATCTGTTGGGAATTCTTGATCGATAGCAGTCAACATTTATACTGAAGCACATAATTTGTTATGTTGTTGCAACTTGTATATCTCTGTACTTTTCTCACTCATTCATGCATTCAATTCTCAATAGCACAAGCCAAACAGAGCAGTTATATTTGACTCGGCTCTGTTTCATCAAACAGACAGGTATAGATTTAAGAAAGGCTACACAAAGGGTCGAATCAACTTGACTCTACTATTTGGTGAAATGCAACAAGGCGAAACTATCACAATAGATGAAAGTACAAAGCAAGAACTGTAAACTCTGTTAAGCTAACTTATATAGTATTACTCAGATCAACCTCGCTTACTTTAACTTAGAAAGGTACTTTTACAGTTCCAACTCGATTCCAACTTCGTTAGCCTTCGAATTGAACCCCCTCCACTCATACACAGCCATTCCCAATCCACCAACTCTAGTAAAACATGCCTTGGCATCATTCATCCAAAAGAAGAATATAGGGCGTTTTGTTACCGGGTCTAACTTTGGTGTATATCCATCCTTTTCAACCACATCTTGGTATAACTGTCGTCGTAACTGAGTCACTTCTTCATCTTGCGGATTGCCTGCAAATGGAAGTGTTGCCACTAGACGGGAAGGTCGAAGAGAGTAACTACATTCTCGAGATTCAATTGGGTTTGGTGGTGGTTTGGTTGGTCTTCCAGTCAAGCTTTTACTCTCTGTTGTTATTGTTGCCAATGATGAACCATCTTCTTCCTCTGATACGCCGACATCTTCTATATCATCCATCAATGGAAGGGGTAATTCAATATTGGATGCAAACTCTGGTGGTACTGGTACACTCCATTTAACTAAGCTACCCCCTTCTTTACCCTCAACCTTGGAAATGCTAATCTCAACTGGACTAACTGGTACGAATGATTCCTTCTTTGGTCCCATTGTTTTGATAGCTGGAAGATGCGCGTTTCATGTTTAAGAAGATGAAAGAGAAGTGATTGCAACAAATGTTAGTACATGCGGCTTCCAAAGACAATCAAATAAAGGCAATTTAAGTTCAAATGAAGTACTCGAATGGCCGAGTTCTTCATATTGAACACACCATAACACACAACAAAACAACACAAACTCGGACTTTCCAGTGGTGAATCCATGGTTTGGTAATGTCTGTGCTGCCCTTCCATTTCTACCATTAGTATCAACAAGAGATGGCTCAGTTACTAACCGAGGTGGAAGGTATGATACTTTGTAGCTTGCTAACAGACCCTTCTTTCCCTTGTTGCTTGCAGCAGTTGATAAAGATGAAGAAGATGCCAGTGGAGAATCAAATCGACGATCCAACTCAGCTGATGGTGTCATTCCTATATGATACATATCCCAAAATCTTGGTGGTAATTGTGGTGATAATGAGCCAACAACATCCTTTGGATTCTTCCCATCTAACATATCCACTTGTTTCAATAATACAATACTATTATTGTCTTTATCCTCTCGGATTGTTAGTGTAGATGTACCAGTTAGTAATACTCTTGATTCCCATGGATTAGGCCATAGTGCACCAATATCCCATCGTATCTCTACTATACTATTTGTACCCTCTGATTTGATAGTATTACCTGATAGAATTGCAACATCCAACTTATTGTAAAAGGATTTTGATGCAGCCAACTCCTTCAATGGTGATTGTCCACTAGCCTTTTTGGATTTTGGAAATGGTGTATCCCAACTTAGTGATGAATCTTCCTTCCATGATATATCACAGTTATTGTTTTCGTTGTACAAAATCTCATTAATTGCAGATTGTAAACTCTCACCAACATTACTAGCCAATTCATCACGAAATGCACTATTGTCATCAAATCGTTTATACTCAGTTTCCTTCTCTGGACTAACATTTTGTAATTCCAATGCCATTTCTTCTTCATCCTCGACATATAATTCTTCTTTAATTGTATTACCACCAAAGAATTTGGCACCGACAACATTCTCACCGTCATCTTCAAATGCATCTTCTAATTCAAAGAATTTAACATTAGATGCTTGGTCAGATCTACCATATTCCCTCTCAGATGATGACTTGTCTTCATTGTTATCAGACATGTGTAGGATACATGATGATGAACGTTGTGATAATGATGGTAAAGTAGTTCTATGTCGTAATTGAGATATACTAGTATAATACCTGTTTAAGTTGGAAGGAGTGACGCAGATCGAGCATGCACCTTGTTGAAATGCTAGACAGATAAATTGTGATAACTGTATGAGTATAACCGCGAGCAAAGACATTGAAACCGACATTATAAGCACTTCGATATATGATACACTGAAGATATATAGCTAGACAACCACGTCTTTAAGATATCACGCCAGTATATTCAATATGATATCGAAGTCAGTAAATCAATGAAAACTGCAACGTGGAATGTCTTTCGTCACGAGTCCACCAGAAGCAAGTTGGTCAGCTAGCTACATATAGCAATTAGAAAGTTGAGGCAATCGTTGCAATAGCAATACTGCAATTAGAAGCTGTACGATATAGGTCTTGAAAAGAAGAAGAAAAGATTGATAGTTCATGACTCTTAAGTAGCTCTATCTTAACTGATGCCCAGTATATCGTCAAATGTTGATATGATTCTATGGTACCTCAAATAATACTCCAGTAGAAGAGGAAGTTGTCTCGCTTGTTTCCTGCACTGCTTCGGGCTTTGGTGGCCTTGGTCTAAATGGCATGTTTGATCTTGCCATCATGCCACCATCCACAGTCAGAATCGTACCAGTACACCACTCGTTCGTCGCCAATGTCAATGTAGCTTGTGCAATATCTTCGACATAGCCTAAGCGTCCAATGGGTAAATGTGGAAGCCACATATCAACGACACTTTGATCGTTAAAGGCTTGCTCAGTTCGCTCTACAGGTACTACACCAGGAGCTATTGCATTTACTCTTATACCATCTGGCGCAAACTCACAAGCCAAACTTTGAGTTAAACTATCGAGTGCTGCTTTGCTAGCTGCGTACGCTGACATGTACTCGACTGATCTACTACCATGTATAGATGTATTGTTAATTATAACCCCACCCTTTCGTTTTGCAGATGATGTTGACTTCATATGTGCAAGAGAAAGCTTCATGAGTTGTACAGGTGCATGGAGATTCACAGCCATTGTCTCATGATATGTTGATAAGTTGTCATCGTCTTCTACTGCAAGCTTTGATACTATCCCGGCATTATTCACCAATATATCTAATCGATTGTCTTTCAGTATATTATTTGTGACATATTCAAACATTTCATTAATTTGCTTTGGAACTCTGAAGTCGCTGTGTATTATACCAAGACATTTACCAGGAGAGTCTTTGTCATCATTTATTTCTTTATATGTTGATATTGCTCCTTCTCGTCTTGTATTGTAGTGTACTATAACATCTGCTCCTGCTTCTGCAAATGTTTTTGCAATGGCCTTTCCTATTCCACCAGACGAACCAGTAATCAAAGCTGTTTTACCTTGCAAACTAAAGGCATTATTAAGTGTTGAAGAAGAGCTCATTGCAATTGATGTACTACTATCGCCTCTTTTATATGATTGTTGCTGGGATGTTACTATACTTTTATGATGATATGAAAATGCAGTTGCTTGAGGTATTAAACAAGATATGAGTATGGATACTAATGTTGTTAGCAGAGATATGCTTGATAGGCTTGATAACATAATGTTATATCGAATATAAGTATCCTTTGCAGTAAACTATATGCTGCTCAACATCAACTACTTTATACAGAGAGCATCTGACTATACTTCTTTGCTCTCGAGCACCCTATATATTGAGTTGGTGGCCGCCAATAATGCTAAATCTATCAATGACGAATGATGTGAGAGCCACACATTTGTTTTCATGTTTTACACTAGTGAAAACTCGATAGTGGACAAACCATTAAATAGGGCTGACGCACGCCTCGCCACTAACATCACTTACTACTATTGAGGTACTAATAACATCATGATGTCTAGAATTACAGCCCTCCTATTGGCCTTGGCCATTGCCACTGCCACCGCCTTTACCGGCACCCCATTAATAGTGTCCCGCACATCCCCCGCCGCCAAGGCATCAACACGCTCAACAATGGTAATGAGAGAACGAGCATGTGACCTCCTTGGTAAGAAAGCCAATCGTAAGGCTCGTGTGGTAACCTTCTCCCATAAACGTATTCATAAAGTACAGAATGTTAATTTACAATGGAAACGATTTTACTCCGATGATTTGGGACGTCAGGTTCGTTTGAGATTAAGTACCAAGGGTATTAAGACTGTTAATAAGTATGGTTCTATTGATGCTGCAGCCAAGAAGTTTGGTGTCAATTTGACCAAGTATTAAATTACTTTAATGGTTTGATATACAGAGTGGTGTAATATTTCCAATGGAGACACATTAAAATGAATGAGATAGGTGTTGTAAATTAATTATCCACAAACAAGTAAAGTTATGATAAAAAAAAAGATTTGATATGTGTCTATTTATATGTTTTATTCTCTGTTTCTTATTTCTATCATTCTAGGTTGTTGGTAGATGGTGTAATACTGGATTAATATTACGGAATGGCTGGGGAGATTGTTTGCAAAGGTTGTGGGGGATGAGGGCAAGGATACCAGGGTTATCTAAAAGGGGGGATAGGAGGGGAGAATTTACTTGCATGCAAACAGTTGCAGCATACGTATTTCGGGGCTGGATACAATTGCAAGTAGCAGGGTCGGAGTGGGGTGCTTCCTTTTGACTCAAGGGATGGCTAAATGTGCCTCCTTTGTTTTAAAGAATGATGGTTGAGGCTGTATCCTTTGCATTGGGGGGGGGGGGGGGGGGGGGGGGGGTTTGTTTTTTTTAAA
>Ga0214478_101443_pt1 | contig 11841 bp, 5 predicted proteins | sample M1_20Mar14CPVII9_2_FD_178001 | JGI IMG/M metagenome (GOLD analysis project Ga0214478, IMG submission 178001) | Marine eukaryotic communities from Monterey Bay, California, United States - M1_20Mar14CPVII9sort6BwellD7 | ecosystem: Environmental > Aquatic > Marine > Unclassified | place: USA...
GCTGGGAGTGTTCATCAACTTGTTATACACCTATACAATGCCAAACAACCACTATTGCAGCACCTACATGATGCCATACCCCCACTTGTTGGCCAAACATTGCCTGACAGTCGCCAGAAAATCAGGACTTTTTCCTGATCTGAGGCATGAAACCTGCCTACATGTGGCTGTAAAAGTATGATGGATGGACTTGCAATCATGCTGGGAGTGTTCATCAACTTGTTATACACCTATACAATGCCAAACAACCAACATTGAAGCTCCTTCATGCTGTAAACTCCCACTTGCTGGCCAAGTGCTGTCTATATTTGCGTTTTTTCACAATTTTTGACATTTTCCTTTGTGCTTTTTTCATACTGAAATACAACATGCAAGCAATATTTCTTGTTAGAAATGGATTGATGGTATCAGGTAGACCATAATAGAATGTTCACTGACTGAAAAATACCTAATATTGAGAGAGTTACATTTTGTTAGTAAAAAAAGCTTACGGTGTCAAGTTTAGTGGTTGGAAGAAAGACTTTCGTACTTTTTATTTGGTATACAAGGCATAATAGTACTATTTTTATGACTATACCATACGGTACAGTCTATCCCCAAAGCACGGCGCATCATTGCGCCGCACCCTTTCCCGACCGATATCCCGACCATATAATTTATGTACCTACTTAAATTCCAAATACAATGACAATAGGTATATGAAATCTACTTGCTTCAGAAACGACGGTATTCATATTTTAAAAGATTGTTTTGTGGTAGTGAACTGAGGCAACTCTGAAACAACACAATCTGAACTTTTTTTGCAACGACATTGAAAATAATACAATATATTGAAGTCAATACATATTAATTATTATAAGCATGACGAAACTACGAGGTAGTTCTATAGGCGGCAGCAGTAGCCATGGTAGTATATCAGCAAGAAGTATTAATAGTAGTAGTACTATAAGTAGTTCAAACAACAATAATAGTAATTGCGATAAAAATAAAACTATATCAAGAAGTAGCCGTATTAAAAACAAACTGGGTAATAAGCTTATGAACAAAAAGGTCAAGTTTGTTAATAAGCATGGTGGTAATAAGTCATCTGGTACTACTAATTCTATTGAGACTATTGAGATACAGCAGCATTCTAGTTTTGATAATGTTAGTATGATTGATGAAAGTGGTGACACATCTTGTGCTCAGAATCATGATATTGTTGATAGGGATAGTATTAGAAGGAAGCGCAAAAGTTCTAGTAGTAGTGGATCAAATACCTCCAAAGATGGAGATATTTCACTAAACTCATCTGGTAGCAGTAGGAGTAGTAATGCTATAAGTGCTGATCACTTCGCCGAATTAGATAAACCTCCTTCACCTAGTAAAGGTGGAGAGGATTCATTAAACTCATCGAATAGCAGTGGATATAAAAACTTTCTATCAATGGTACATGAGAATAAGAGCAGTGATGTTAACACTTCCGAGAAAGACAGTGCCGGTAACGATATTGGAGATAATGCTGAAGGTTGTAAAGACACAGATGAAGTGATAAAAGAAGAGCCAATAATAGACAAAGGGCAATCAAAACCTGATATAGATGTTGATGATAATTGCAAAGAGCAGCCACCCATAAGTACAAAATCACCAGAAGAGTTTACTCAAACACCTACAACTGTCTCAGGTGAAGACTGTTTGGGACAGTTTTCCACAGTGTGTGGGCCATCGCCTGTTAGACTTGGTAGCAATGGTAGAAAAGATGTCAATTTAGATGTATCAATGAGTACAACAATCGATCATGATGATGATATTATAGATATTGAAAAAGATGGGGTATGCACACCAGACAATTTTCAACATGTCCAACTTATTAGTTGCAAAAACAATGTCGAATCATCTGCTGCAGAGAAGAATGATAAAGGGGTAGAAGAGAAGAAGTCACCACCTCTTCTTTTTCGTCCAGATATATTAACTAAGCAGCCGTCACCCAATTCTACACCACGGGAGACTACGCCATCATCACAACTGACGAATCAGCCTGCAACTATATCTGGAACTGATTGTATGTCCCAATTTTCTTCAATGAAAAGTCCATCACCCATGAAGATGGACCATTTTAACTTTGATGTATCTATGGATGAGACTAGTATTGATGTTAATGACTCAGTGCTCGATGTAAACACCAGTAGTTTTAATGATGAGGTCATCAACGATTCCTGTGAAGTTGATAATAGAAGAAGTTCAAAAGATCAAAAAGAGAGGTCTCCACGTCAATCATATGATAATGTCAATGTCAAGCAATCGAAACACAATCATCCATCCACTACTCGATCTTCTCGACGCAATCAAACAAACAATATAGATACTCCTTCATCATCTACACTACTTCAACATGAATACAATGTAGATCATTCATGCTCCACACCTCTTGAGAGATTGGCTCGTGATATTGGTAATACCTTACGAGAGTGGCATGTTCACCAGGGATGTGACTTCCATGCTCCTTTAGATTGGGGCGCAAGGATGGAAGATCTTGAGGAAGTGCTGAATGAAGAAGATGAATCAACAGATGATGAAGTTGAAGAAGAAGTAGTAGAGGAGCAACAAAGCTCAGAAGAAGAAGAAGAAGATGACATTTCAGTATTAGATATGCTATCACCCACAAATAGTGACGGCCCTGAAAGGATGAGCTTTGATCTATGTGAACGAGGCTTTACGAACAGATCACGGAGGATTAAATATTCATGGACAGAAGAGGAGAACGAGGATGCTCAAATACCAAATGGTATTGACTTGGACAAATCAACTCCACAGTCGCCACCAACTCTATCGACAACACCAAAGTCGGTGGGAGGACCTACATTGGAATCTCCCCCAATATCTGTAGAAAAGGTTGATAGAGAATCTGGTCATCGTGGAGCACGATGCATACGAAGTCAAAAGATTCAATTTCAAACAACAGGGTATAAGGCCCACTCACCAACTTCAGATGTAGAAGATTCTTCTATAGCTTGGAATAGGCGTCGATATAATATACCATTGATACTCAAATTGTGGGATGCACCACAGTTTCTTTCCTTCCGTTGGCGGAAGTAAGAGTGATATAAATGATGACAGAATTGATAACATTCCAAAATCATTACAGCCAACCATATCTCCGTCATCATACTCCTTGTTAGGGGAGTTGGGAATTCTCTCTTCATCTGGAAGTGAACGTTCATTCTACGATAGCAAGAGTCCATCTGGTTCTTCAAATAACAACAATAACAATAGTGGCGAAGGTAATGATATTGGATCTCTTAATACAGGTCTGACTCAGGACATTTCTACACTATTCAATATCGGTCAGCACATCACCCTTTGCTTAGATCTCACACCATCTACAAATACTAATGACATTCAATCATTATATGATGACATTCGCTTTTACATAGAAAACCACATCAGTGAAGCTATTGAAGCTCAACATCGTGCAATAGAAGAAAGACGTCACAGAGAACGTCGTCTTCAGAAGATGGCCAAAAGAAGACAGATGAAAAGTGCGAGTCAACAGCACTACGAGCATTCTCAAGAACAGGTTGGTTGCAGCGAGGAGGAGGAGGTTAGCTTTCACGAGAATGGAAAGACTGACCCTGTTGTGCCTGTAGGATCTCAATCAATATCTCTTGACATTGGAGAGGACGAGGAAGTTGATTTTGATAATGACATACAGAATAGTAGTGAAGATGGCTCTAAATACGATGGCAGCAGTGAAAGCAATAGCTCAAATGATGTTGATAGTGAAAGCTCTGAAGAAGAGATATTGGACAACGATCTTTATCTCAACCAACAAGAAATACATGCAGAAGTAACCGCATCACTAACAACAATACTTCAAACTGCACTTAATTTGGCAGTATCTGAAAACAAGACAAGTCTCCCCGTATTTGGAATATGGGGAGATTACAGTGGCGACTTAACAAAAGAGAGAAGAAGCAATGTTGATAATTCATCATTTAATTGGATACCATCTGGGTTAGAGCGTGATCTATTACAAATAGGAGATAGTTTCAATTTCAAACATGGAGATCTAGATGATGACAACATGTCAAAGATTCTATTGTCATCACCTGCTTTGTCGGGAGTATGTCAATCAGAGTCATTCCTATCATCTCATCGGTTATATTCAATTCCAAAACAAGCCTTGCCTCTCCACCTCTCGACGTTGAATGGTCTAGCTAATGTGTTGGTAACGCAACGCAAACCTAATGAAAGTGATTCTGTTGTTTTGACTGCAGCAAGGCATTGCTATCACTGGAAACAGCAAAATCGAAGTGTCAATCAAGATTGGAGGAGACACACCTCTAACAAGGTTGACATAGAATCAGCTGTTGACGTGTACCGAGATACATGCCAACAACAGGCATTAGTCATACTCGAGCGTGCATCGTCTCCATCAATATACAAACGGGTCCCTATTTGGGGTCCAGACGGCAGTCCTCTTGTTTCAATAACATCGTCTGTGTCATGGGGGGTCATTTCCTCTTCACAAAGTAGTTCACCACTACCTCCACTTCTTCAGCTGCCACTGAAAATACGGTCATCCAACTTTGAATCAACGCCCTCTGAGCTGCTTGAAATGGAATATGCTTTACAGAGTGCAGCGTTGGATCCTTTAGGGATGGGTGTTGTCGAAGAAGAGCAAGGTGGTCGTCAAGAATTTGGTCCAAGAGAACCAATCTTCTTGGCATCTGCCAAGTTTGATTCAGATGCTCCTTGTGCCACACTGTCTGCAAATACAAGATGTGTTCTAGCGGCATTGCTTAGATGTGGAAGTTTAGGGTTAGATACTCTTCCTGGACACTTGACAAAGATTGTAGACTTTAGTCGATATGCAGAAGATGATGACGAAGGCTTGATAGACAAGGAGAATAGCGTACAGCAAGCGATGGAATCCGCTGGCGTAGGACCAGTCACGAAACGGTTAGTAGATGCATTAGACTGGCGTGATATCGAAACAGATTTATCGAATGCAGACTTTGATAGGGCTCTAACAGAAGCGTTAATGAGAATACAAGCATACCCAGCACCTCCGGCAGAAGTATTTTCAGGTGCCGAAATGAGCAAGACGAGTGACAAACGACAATCTCCATGTAAAGGGTCACCTCCTGGTCGTCTCTTATCTGTTCTTTTTGCACATATGGCAAGACTTCGAACACCCCCTTCTATGATGCGATTGTGGCTATCATTTGTTGAGGAATTGAGAACACGATGGGATCACAATGAAAGTCTACCAAACCTTGGATTCGTTCCAGGACTGGACAACAAGGGAGATGATCAACATGGCCAACCTCACTGGGGTTTACAAAGAGCAGATACTCGTGTGCTTGGCCATCGGGCTGATCATGCTGCCTTTGTCAATTCGTCAGAGCCAGACCCCGATAGAGATCAATGTATCATCAATCAGAAGCTACAGGTTTACAACATTTGTATAGAATGTAAAATGTCTACGGAGGCGCTACATGCAAGACAACAGACTACTGATATGAATAATGAATCATCTGATTTACACGAAGAGTCAATGGAATCGTGGGGTAATAGTGGTGAAGGACAATCGATGTTGCCAGAGAACAATACAGATAGTGATGACGACGACTTTTTCGATGCCGAGGAGGAAGTTTCATTCGATGAAAACCCAGACAGCAACCAGCAGGAAAGCAACACTAATACAAACATTGAACGAATGCTCAAGCTTCAAGCTTCTGTACTAAACCCAGGTCATAATCGTGTCGGCGCAAGATGTCCTGTTCCCGATGCTCTACCCTTGATTGAATCAGGAGATCAGCTGTATGCTCCTTATCTTCAACGGACGATACCAATGACCGATGAAGAAGAACAGAAACAGAAGCAGTTTCTAGGAGTTAGCCCAAAAGAGCGACCATCAATAAAGAGTAGGATTGCAATAGCCCAAAGATTACAGAAACCAAAGCTACTTAGTGACATGGCAGCTTTCAAATCGGCCAACCACGGAGCAATATTTGAAGACTTTGTTCAGTGGTATGGCAATCCAGAGAATCCTCTCCAGGAAGAGGTCAATGGTGAAACTGCTAGGAAGGCAATTGAATATAGATCACAGCTCCCTCCAGACGAGGCAAGAACACTAGCTCTCGAAGAAGCGTCTGAAGCAATTGCAATTCTCATGTCGCTTCGAGCATTCTGGGAAGACTCTTGGGAAGAGGCAGAAGAAGTGGCAGCTCTAAATCAAGAGCCTTTATTTGATCCATACACAACTGTTGAAATGGTATTACACTCATTTGAAACAATCCACCCCGCTTTATTGATGAATCAAGTATTGGCAGTAAAGTTAACGAATGCCAAATTTGTTCTCGAATCAGATGCCAAGCCTGCTATGAAAGTCCAATCAATAGCCCAAGGAATGAAGCGTATGTCAACCTCGATCAATCAAGCACTTGAAATGCTAACAAGTGATGCCGCAAATCTTAGTCTATCTCGAAAGGATATGCCAGACGACAAGGATCCACTTGTGTATGTATCTACATCGACAATTACTAGCTGTGAAGAGGCATGCAATATCATTGGGGAAGTTGAGATACTATTGTCTCGGGCTCTCTCTTTGTTACAGATTTTACCACATCAATATACTTTGGTAGATCTTCTTCTCCAATGTAAAGATGAGCAGTTTCTATTCCTAAAGCACCCAATAGAGAGGATTGCCTTCCTTAATGGTATCAAGGAGCAACAAATGAACTTTGGGTCTTCAGCTTCTGATGAAGCTAGACCTACCATGCGAGAGTATGTATTGAATAATACCGACAGATTAAACCCATGCCAGCTCAGTGCTAGATTAGTTTCTTCCACAGAAGAGGAGAATCAATCTAGTCTTCTTTTGGCAATTACAAGGAGTCAGCAGAGCTAAGATCTCAGAGCGGATATATCAGGTATAATCTATATTAACTATCAAGTTATGGACAATATCTTGTTATGCTATTGAAGAACCGGTCTAGCCATATTGTCAAAGTACTTGCCAGCATCTTCCACAGTGAACACTGAATTCTCCTCTTGCAAACACGAAGCAGATCCACAGCTTAAACCATAGGCAAAAGATGTTGCCATAATGTTACCTTTCCACTCTGACTTCTTTTTGGATAACTGTTTGCCAATCGTTGGTGGTATAACACCAAAGAAGTTATCATCACTACTGTCACTAACATGATGTAAGTATTGCCAGGCTGCAAGTGTTGAAGCGGCCACAGTATCCCCAGCACCGATTGGGTACAACATGCCATCCTTTGATAAGTCTATTGCTGGGAGCTGAAAGATTTTAAAGTCATCTGATGATGATGTAGAAGGCAATTCAATCACATGTCCTGGGAACTTTCCATCAGTGATACACAAATAGTCCAATGCCCCGATTGCATCTTCATATGTTTTGATGAATCCATGAGTAGATGCAACTAGTTCCTCTGCTGTTACTTGGGAAGTTTCACCGGATAGTTTGTCCACTCCACCGAGCTTACAGAGCTCAGCGGCATTTAGTTTCAGTACTGCTCCTCCCCCTTTTGTATCTCCCTCAAAGATTGATTTCAAAACACCAAGTAATGGATCTAATCCAATGACTGAATCAATCAATACTAAACTATCTTTGTTTGCCAATCGTTTTGTAAGGTCTGAATAGGTTGTGTCTGAGCATCCAGGTGGCATTGAGCCCATGATACATATACAATCTGCTTTACCATTCTTTGTTGTTAATCTGTCAATCTTATCTTGCAATAACTTCATTTCTTCAGTCGTCACTACTCCCGATGTTTCTACGAGTTCTGTTGCTTCATCCGCTCCCACTATGGTTGTGCATGTTCTCAAGGGAGCATTATTGCGTATTGTTAATGTATCTGATAATCTATGTTGAGTTTTGAGTATGTTGGCAACTTGATCACCTTCTGGTCCTTTGCCAAGAAATTGTGCTAATAGCACTTTAGCATTAGTTGTTTCTTTCTTATCATTTGACATTAGACATGATAATGCTACTCCTACATCTTGTCCTTTACCGCCTACTCCAGTTTCACATTTATAAGCTCGATGCACATTTCCTGGCTTGAGATTAGTAGAGGGAGGTAGTATAAATCGTTTTTGTAATGCAGCGTTTAAACCGATGACAACAATTGATTGTGATAGGGAATCGACATAAGACATGATACTGATACTAATAAATGATATTAATGCGGTGTTTTTCATTTTGGCGCTTATGCCTAAACCGATATGATATAGTACTATATTATATGTTTATCTAGAGAATAGGAGCTAGAGATAATATATATGGGAGGATTGCAATAGTCTGTTGATTAAGGGGAGGGGGGAGCAATGACGAATGTCACGGAGATGCAAAAATAAAGATACGGTATCCTTTGATGTGTGCATGCAGTACACATGAATTGCTTAGGTATCCAAAAGACTCCCAATTACAATAAAGTGAAAAATGCCAACTTATACTTTAAGGTCGCAAAAATGAAAAAATGGGAAAAGTGGCCGATTAGAACCACACAGGACTTAGTGCTGGATGGTTCTAATCGGCCACTTTTTTGAGTTTTTATTTTCTGGAAGCTATCCTTAAAGTATAAGTTAGCCATTTTCCGGGACCCAGATGGGACTCATTGAGCAATTCATGTGAGTCACTAGTAGCATACTGTAGCACGGCCGGCTTGATATATACTCATTATTGCGTTGCATAACTGCTTAACTACTACATATCTAAGATATCAATTTAGCGTGCTTGGCTATTGACTCCGACATGATCTTTCATACATTACGGTGGCGACGACAGGAAGTTCTCTTCTTGATGATGATGTTTGTTATCGTCTTAACAAACCCTGCGCAAGTTTATTCCTTTTCCACCATCTCACAATCAACAACTCTATCTCGATGTATCCTACCAGAAGTTACAACATGCAAAAACAATCTAGTAAATCTAAATAAAGGAAGAAGTACATCATCATTATTTGCAATTGAAGATGAGGACAAAGTAGGAGAATTAAAACTGGGTGACTCTGAATCAACATTGCTTGGTATCACAGGTATCATAGCTTCTGTGATAATGTTGTTTTCAGAATCAGTTCTCTTCCGTACTGGTTGCGGGTTGCCTGCTGGTCCGGCTGGTTTGGTAGGAGCAGCAGAAGGTGTAAGTTATTTAGGTGTCGTAGTATTAGTTGGTTTTAGCTTGTTCACAAAGATTAAAACTGGGAAGGGACTTCCTCCCGGACCAAATGGTATACTTGGGGGAGCTGAAGGGTTAGCTTATCTTGCATTACTTGCTGGTATATTAGTGCTCGTTGCACAAGTGACGAATTATGGTTATATACCTAATGCTGTGCCAATGGAGGGGGGAATGTGCCAGTAGTAGTGTTAATAATTATAATACCTATGTGCTGGATATATCATGGTCGATATCTATCTAATCAAAAAGCTTTAGCAATAGCGCATCTCTAATACCAAGGTATCCAATAACTCGAATCGGATCCAACCACGCCCTTGCAATTCCAAGGAAAGCAGTTCTCTCTATCCATCCAGCATATAAGTTAGAATAGCCACCATTTCCTTCTTTTGCCACTTCTCGCATTGTACCTAACACACTTAACTTCTGCTTTCTTTGTTCACGATACTTTGATGATGCTATAAGTCGACGTGTCTTTTCAGACTCTTGGAAGATTGGTACAGATTCTTCATCAGTCGTCTTCTTATAATCTTCCTCATCTAAAGGTATTGTTGGTAGTAAGATTCGAGTTCGTGCAACATCAAATGGAGTCGTTAAGAAAGCACAGAGGCATGCTACTGCAATTGTCTCGACTTCATACTGTCCAAGATTTTCACCTTGAGTGGTAATCGCTGCATTGAGAAAGATTCTACTCATTAAGAAGGGTATATCTGTAATTATCATGCTCGGAAGCAACGCCCAACTATCCTTTAGCCAATTACCAAAATCTGACTTGACATTGTTATCACCAAAGACTTGTAATCGGAGTGCCAATACATCAGCCGGTGTTCTTATTGCCAAAGCCGACACATCAGCCACAAAGGCAGCCAATAAGTTGACGACCAGTGCGTTCAAATACAATCCATCATCTCCAGAAGGTAATAAGTTCTGAACGAATTGTACTTGTAATAATAATGAGAATAACCGTCTTGATACCTCTTTTGCTCCCGAGTACACTCCAGAAGCTGGTACCGTGATGAGTAGTGATGGCAGTATACCTGAGTATAAATCACCTCGTTTAGCCTCATATATAAACGTTAGCCATGAAAGCTTCAGCTTTCTTGAAAGTGATCTTTTCTTATTTGAGCCGCTATTCGATGTTCGGGCTTGAACTCTTGCCTTTATAGTAGACAAGGGATATAATAGTCCCACTCGTACTGATTCAGTCAAGCTCCCGGCAAAAACCGATGCAATAAACAGCTGATTATTTGGAATAGACTTCAACACTTGCAACGATGTAAACTGCTTACTAACTAATGGTTGCATCGAAGAGGGCAGGTATTGCAAGAAGGGTGGTTGGTATTCGTATACCTTTACTTTCTGAAGTTTATCCCGATCTATCTTTACTTTTGGCGTAGTTGAATCTAAAGGCCTTTGTGCATCAGTGCATACCAACTCTACATCAATCTTATTCTCTTTTGTTATTGTTTCAATATCCGTTGCTTTTAACTCACTGCCTTTCTTTGTTGGACTGGAGATACTTGGTGTTACCTTTGATATACTACTATCAGAACTTGATAATAATGTTTGATATCGCAACACTTTGCTATCTCTATTAAATAATCTCTGATACGCTATATCAATCGAATTATGATATATTGGTGCATCGCTTTTAACTTCTCTTTTCTGTTGTACTATAAAAGATGATGGGATATCCATTGCAGTAGCTTCTTTAACACTACTTCTAAACACTAATAATGTACTTGCCACTACAATGGATGTACTCGCTATAGCGAATCTTGCGCCATCATTATCAAAACTACTACTCTTACACTTCATACATTTAATTCTATTTTTACTCACTGGTTTATGGTGTCGATGAGTAGGCAAACTATGCTGCCAAGCTCTGCAACAACTCGCTGCAATACTCATGGACAATATAAACTGCCACGTTATTGGCCTACACATAATTAGATGATATAACTATATTCAAATTATACCAATAACAACACATACAACTGACCACAACACAACAATCAAAAAAAGTATGTTACAATGAGATAGCTATCTTCAAATAAAGACACCCCCTAATAACATCTTCATGATCCGATATCAAGCTAATGCCCTGAAAGAATAGGATATACCTCTCAGACATCTTTTCTATATCTGATTGATGTGGTAGTATATCATTCAATGCAGATGAATCATAATGTTAAAGGATACCCTACATAAAAAGGATATAAGATAAGGCTCGCTATGTACAAACGTCTACTAAACATAATTATTCTACATTGTCTATCTCTTCAACCAACTGATCTTTGAGGCAAATACAATCCCGATAAAGGAAATACCGCCAAACATGAGTGTTACAACATAGCAATACCACCATCTGTCTGCATAGCTCCAATCAAACAAGTTCTCGAGCATGAAATCAACTTGAAGATCTCGACCTCCAACTTCATTAACAACGAATCCTTGGAGCATATACCGTAGTGGATTGATCCAGTAAAGCCAAATGTACCACGGTGGAATGTCTTTAGGAGAAATCAAGAATCTTAAGAGGTAGAAAGTCAAAAGTTAGTACCAAGTCATAAAACAAGATTTATATACTCAGATGCAGAGAAACTTACCCCATCGTTAAAGTGAAGAGAGTTAGAAGTAGCGATCCGAAGCCCACC
>Ga0214478_101444_pt1 | contig 11826 bp, 6 predicted proteins | sample M1_20Mar14CPVII9_2_FD_178001 | JGI IMG/M metagenome (GOLD analysis project Ga0214478, IMG submission 178001) | Marine eukaryotic communities from Monterey Bay, California, United States - M1_20Mar14CPVII9sort6BwellD7 | ecosystem: Environmental > Aquatic > Marine > Unclassified | place: USA...
AATCAATTCGAATAATTGGTACAAAGAAATCCCCATCAGCCATTAATAAATCAATATTCGTCTTGCCATCCTTACGATATTCACCCATTGATCTAACTTTTGGAAACATATCTTCATATTTTAATAATGTATTACTTTGACTAATACGATCATTTAATGTTTCTAATAATCCTAAACTTGATGCCTCGGATGTGAAGGAATATATCATTAAGTACGCATCGTATAATTCGGTACCAACTGCTGATGCTGATCCAATATCATTAATTGGATCTTCGGCTATGTCCTGTGCTTCACTGAAGATAATTTTACCACCTGTACAATCTTCGAATAATTTGGCACGTTCAACGAAATGCCCAGTTGATTGAGCTGTATTGAATGATAGATAATTGGCCACAGCGCCTTCATATTGACCTGGCGTGAAGGTAGCTAAGTAATCATCATGTGTACAATTATATTGTGTAGTTTTAGTAGTTTCCCATTCTAAACAAGTGTTGAGTGTTTCCTGTGGTAATAGTGATGTTGGACATAATTGTGTTGGTTCGATTGAAGAGGAGGAGGAGGATTGTGCTAACGCTCGGGAGAGTGATGTTGCCAGTGCTAATGTTGATGGTAATGTTGCCACCATGCTGTTTGTGTGTCCTCTCTTGTATGTGTTTATACGAGAAGAGGATTTTCTTTGATGTATGTTCTTTGATGTGTGTGTCTTTTGCAATAGATAGTTAGTTAGTGATTAGATCGTATCAAAGATATCAATTATATCTAGAGATGACACAAGAAGTGTGTTCTCTTCTCCTTCAAGCTAATTACTTTATGCAATAATGTGTCAAAGACACAAGTGGCATTAATGAACAGTAGAACAGAACCGAGGGGTACTTTAATACGAATGATCAGACTTGATGTAGGCTGAATCCTGAGAGTTGAAGGGCTGATAGTGTTTGATGCAAATGCAAGATCCAGGGCAAAAAAAATTTCAACAAAGATACTGAAGAAAGAATAAGATACCGAGGCAATTGAGTTAACCGATTGTTTCATGTACCTGGTCTTCTGGTACTGAGGTCGCTGTCGCTGTTCTCATCATTAAAACCTTGCTCCTCTCGATATGATATCCTATTGATCGATATAGGTTAGTCGCCTAGACGTCCTCTTTAGGCAATTCCAAAGCACACTATCCTTCACTATATAACAGGTGCATTGATTCGGGCTTAGACTTAGATCTCCTTTATCTGTTCCATTACAACAACTGGCAAACCCGTTCGTACCAAGGTGTACCTCGTTCCAAGTAACCATTCAACATCTCCTTCAACCTTTCTTGGGCTTAAACAGTAAGATCACAAAGCATCTCATTCCTAGCACGTAGTACTCAACCATTTGTAGTCTTGGGTGGCTCATGTAGAGACGATTCACTCAAGAGTCGACCAAGCCCCGTAGTTCGCTCGTGCGTAAGCCTTTCCTCTTGAGATACCCTGTTGCAAATCCGGAGAGGCATGCTCAATTGTAACACTTGCTTATAAAGTCGTCAAGTATGGCATGGCTTCATTTCATACCCTTGTTATATTTGTATTCCATCATTACTGTTATCATCATCATCAATACCGTGACTACATGATGATACCCTCTCATTCAAAAAGACTGACATCTCCTCTGGATTCTTCTCGGTACTCATCCAAATAGTTTCGTGATGAGCACAATGTGTAAAGCCGTGATCGTAGTTTTCCCAACCTCCTAGAAGCTTAGAATTCCATTCCTTATCTTCTCTTTCGATGAATCCAGCCTTATTGCCATCTTCTCCCGTCTGATGAATGGTTGATGTTGTGTTTGTAATATCAATCAATGAATGAGTCTTCGGTTTATGAAATATGTAATCAACAAGCCAATTATCATAACCCGGTCTGCCGACAACAAAGTCCGGTATATCAGACCAATTGAATGCACCTCGAGTTACAATAAAGAAGTCCTGGGCGTCTGTACCAAAGAGATCTCCATGACTCTGTGCCTTGGCCACAAACTTTTCATACTCTTGTTCCTCTCTCAACTCTTCCTTGTGATCCTCAGTGTCCGTAAAGTTAACTTGTACATTGGTTCGTTGCCCGATGATAAGAACATGCCGATGGACTTTACGTCGTACTCTTTGATGTTGTAAGATTGCATTTAGAGTGTTGTTCAATGTAGGACTGAATATGATATCTGCATTGACGTATCCAATAAATGGGCTTGATATAGATACATCACCTTCCAAGTATTCAAATATAGACCGAACGTATGGTGTATTGTGTGGATTTGACCCAAAGTCGTTGATCACTCTTATCCCAAGTTTTTTACACATTTCATCTACTACACCACTGGAACTGGCGTTATTATTAGAGAACACAACAGTGTCAATATCTGGCCGCAAATAAGATAAAGCACGAAGAGTATTCAATTGGATACGATACTTCTGTGCCCCAGCCTCGGTTGGGAGAAGAGTAGTGGCAAGTGTTGCCATTGGTGTCTTGCCTTCTTCTTCGTTCACTAACCACAAGCCATAATCACTAAAACGCTTCTCCTTAACATCATGGCCAATCACATAGTTGTTATGAAAGATGACAGCCTTTTGTCTATCACTTTCTGTACCATGGTAGTAGCTCCCTCCGTGTGGAAACTGAACAGGTGGTAGCGGCTCTGCCTTCACCTCGGATTTGCCACTCTTGAGTAGCTCATTGAAGATGGGTTGGTTTAATTTTGATTCTTCTAATAGCGATTCTTCCCAATCCTTCATGAATTGTATGGATCGCTTATTGGATTTGATTGCCATGAAGCCAGTGCAATAGTATGGATATGTTCCTTCATGTGGCAAGTCGTCAGTCTGGGCTACGACATCTACTCGAGAATCTTTGTTAAACTCATCATCAACATGTGGAAGTGGATTTGCCAACCAGGCAGTATCAACATCACTATATACTATATCTAATCCTTCTTCCAGCTTATCCAGTAATATACTAGCCCTGTTTGAAACCATTTTCTTATAACTATCAGATTCATAATCTAATGCTTTTGTTTCTGATGATTTGAGTTTACTCCGTTCAATTTTGAATGATGTTGGTATTCGACGATCATTTAAAAGTCTATCAAAGACTGTGTCATCTTCGGCTATAACAATTACTTCTTGATCAGTATCAACATTCAACTTTCTATAGTGTGTCAACCAATTTAAGAAGAAGTCGTAGAATCCACTATTGATTGTGAGAAGTATCGTCCATTTGTTCGTCTTCTTTAGTTCATTGTCCGCTACCTCGGGCTTCTTCTTCTTAACAACTCCATTATCATACTGTTGTTGCCGACGATCAATAGCTTGTACTTCTCTCCTACTATCTTCATTACCACAACTAGTCGGATTGGATATAATACAATGATCTTTATGAAATATAAAATGTGCCTGTCGATTAGCATTCGATATACCCTCCTCACGGTCAATAATACGATATGGTTTCTTGTTTCCAAAGACTTTTTGTGTATATTGATTCTCGACTCGACGTTCATAATCATCTATAAAGACATGTACTGTGGATACAATACCTTCTATTAGCTGTTTCCGGGCAATTTGCAATGTCATGTAGATTGATTGATATCGTGCTGGGCCTGTACCCCAATTGCCTTCACCCCATCCTAATGGAGCATCAACTAGTATTACATCCCACTTTGTTTCCATAACTTCATTAGGAAAGTTGTTAATAACTAAATCGGTTGACCATGGATCATTCATGTACTTTTCAAAGTTGCTGTCATTATTCTTTGTTGTATAATGTACTTTATATGCATTCAAGTATGGATATTGAGATGTGATGTGATCATACCACAGTATACCTTCTTTTGTGGTAGGATCATCATCTTCAAGGAATACTACTTTGCCAGATGTTGAGTTATGCCAATATGGACTGTCATTACCAAGACCCCAAACAAGTAAATTACCTGAGATTGGTAATATTGACATTATATGATCCATTTGTTTAGTACCCATTTGAGCATCTTTGGGGTATGACTTTCTCGATGCCAATATTATGCTTTTGTCTCTCTTATTATTAGAGTAAGTAAACCCCAATCTATTACTATTAGTTTGTATAGTCTGTGCATGTATGTTATTTGTTATTGCAATCAATCGACATATAATATAGATCAATGTAATTGCAAATATGATGCGTGATATAATTCTTGTCTGTAAGAGTCGATTGATCCATGGTGGACTTTGGTGACCTCGGCGATGGCTAAGACGATGTGCTGTAACCTCGACCATTGTATGTCTAAGAAGTTTTTTTGCTTGTATGACAATAACTAATCACTAATCTCTAATAAAACAATAAAAGCTCTGATCTGATAAACTATCACCATCAGATTAAAGTCTGGTTAGAGAGCATAATAGATGAAGAGCACCACTCTTTATGATATGAAACTTATTGCGGTTTAGTAAGTTCCTCATCGCAAGTTTCAAAAAGTAAGAGAAGAAGAGTTAGTATGAGCGGGTAGAATAGAATGACTCTAGAGCGCTTTGTACTGACATCTAGTTGTAGAGCAGACGGGTATTCTATTTGAGTACATATATCTAGTATAATCTAGTTGATATAGAGAAATTATTATGAGCAGCACATCCGATAGTTGCAAAGACAGTGCATCAAAATCAAGAAATGATGGTGTATGTGAGTTGGAAGAGAAGTTACAGAATATGAGTGTGGCTGATATATCAGTATGTGCCAATTGTGGAAAAGAGGGTAGTAGTGACAACATGAACACATGCAATAAATGTGAACAAGTAAGGTATTGCAATGCTGTATGTAAAAAGGTACACAAAAAGAAGCATAAGAAAGATTGTGAGGAATATATCAGGCTTGCAGCTGAGAAACACATTGAAGAACTCAGGCTTGCTGCTGAGAAACATGATATAGAACTATTCAAAACACCACCATCACAACATTATGATTGCCCAATTTGTTTCCTACGCATGCCAGCTATAGTTTCGGGGAGTAGATATAAATCATGCTGCGGAAAGACTGTATGCAGTGGATGTATTTATGCACCTCTATATGATAATCAAGGCAATGAAGTTGATAATAAAAAGTGTCCATTTTGTAGAGTTCCAATGCCTTCTTCTAATGTTGAAACTATTGAGAGGGTACAGAAAAGAATGGAGAAAGATGATCCTATAGCAATATATAATCTAGGAAATTACTGTCGAGATGGGATACGAGGCAAGCCACAAGATTATACAAAGGCATTAGAATTATTCCATCGAGCAGGAGAGCTTGGACATGCCCAAGCTTATTGTAATATTGGTTATGCATATAGTAACGGTTTAGGTGTGGAAGTTGATAAGAAGAAGGCTAATCATTATTATGAGTTATCAGCTATGAGAGGGAGTGTCGAAGCAAGGCACAATCTCGGTATTATAGCATGGGCAATGGGTGCGGATTTAGAACGGTATCCTAATGCGACTTGATTTCTGCGAAGGTTTTTTAAAATTCTATACCTTTGTCAATTCATCAACCCTAATATCATATGGCGGTGATTCTGAAAGCTAAGAAGCACTTTTATCCGATGGTATATTGGTTACTAGGTGATTCGATCGGTGGAAATAACAACACGGTGCCGAATGCATACTATGACACTATCCGGTACTAATATGTCGTCGAAATGATGTGAGGGGGGGTACTTGTTTCTTAGTAAAATGATCCCACGGGTAAAATTCCTCATCAAGCCCATTACTGAAAGCCCTTGCCGAGCTAGTAAAATAAGGCAAAAAAATAAAATTTCTACCGTGGGGTTAAAAAGTTGTTAGGGGGCAAAGTGCCAAACTCGGCTCAAATCGCCCTCAACACCCATATTGACCCTACTGATATAAGATAACGGCACCGTCAAAGTCTCTATAAAGGTATGAATGCCTAGATCTTCCTAATATCTAACGATAATGCCCAATATCTGGAAATTCTATCCGTGGGATTATCTTTTTACTATACGCCGAAGTACGTGATTTCTACAATTTTGCAATTAAGGTGCACATTCACCTACTCATTGCAATACGTCAATAATAATGCCAACACTCGCCCCTCCTGCATCTGCATTGGCAGCAGAGACATCATCAGTGCCATCGGTAGTACCACCGTCAACAGCTACAAATAATGGGCCGGATACATCATCAGAATCGGCTACTACCTCGGTGGCAAGAAAGTCTAATCAAATTACACGAGCAGCAAAGCAACTACTGGAAGAGTACTTTACATCGGAAGAATGGCCATTAAATCAGCATTTACCTCGAGGAGGGAAGTATGATAGTAAACTACAAGCAATAGTGGACCGACATGGTCTAGTAAAGACACAGCTGTCTAGGCAACTAAGCAATTATAAGAAAAAGACATATGGCAACTCAACAATTACACTCACATGTGATTCTGATGAGATAAAGGAAAGGTTACAAATAGGATTAGGTATGCACAGTATCGAATTTGTTGATGGTATATTAAAGAAGTTATCAAAGAGGTATAATGACTCTTCTTTCAGCTCTGAATTTGAAAAGTTTTCATTAGTGTTAGATGTATTCCCCGCTCAACTGGTAGAGGTGGTGGATTTATTCATTGGTTTAGAGACGGAATCAACATGCTGCCAACTTCTAGCAGGTCTTATTGATTACTGGATCGATAATGCAGCCGCGGAGTTCCCGAAAACAGCGGCAAGGATTCAGGGTTCTGAGCTAATGTTCCAACAAAATAATGATAAGAAGAAGGGAATCTTCATCCGAGCGTGGGTTGAGGAGTATGAATCTTTCAACTTTGATGTGGAGGCAGTACCCGAGAAAACATTTCGTTACTTTGGGGTATATCTGCATAATTTGATCCATATTGAGTGGGCATATTCTGCAATGGAGTGCGATAAGCCGTCGATATCTATACCTGACGAATCTTTGGTTGGTAAGTATTCACAAAACACAATATATTATGTGGCCGGTTGGACTTTGTTTAGTTTATCGAGAGCGTTGACAATCGGACAAGCAGATAGAGGTATATATCATCGATTTGCTTTAGAGCACTCGTTGGAAGAGCAAGAGGCGACAGAACAAACCCTTCCCATATCACTTGTTAAAAGGAGGAAGCGACGGGCTCAAGTCTTTTCCACCAAGATCTACTTTGATTTCATAAGCTTTGTGGAATCAGTATACCTTGATAATCTTACTCTGGATATGATGATGGCGTATGCAGATGGGGATATCATTCACGCTATTAAGACTGCAATACTTGATAGTGAAGTCGCCCGAGAAAAGTTTATGGCCATATGCAACAACGAGGATACCACCGAACGTTTTAGTGATGACGAGGCGATAAAGTTGATGAAGTATATTATGGAGAGGTACGCCAACATGAGGGGATCGTATTTTGTCAAGCACTTGAAGGGCACAGGGAATGGTGGAAGTGCAGTAGATAAGCTGGTGAGAGGTCAAGCAACAAGGACAAAAGTTATTACCGCCGCTGCCAGTTCCAAAGCTGCTGCCGAAGCGAGGAAGGAGGGGGTTAAAAGAGGAGCACACAATGAAGAACAGGTTTGGAAGAGTGTAGAAGATAGTGTCATAGAGAAATCAAGTGAATTGGATATGGAAGAGGAGAATGCCGATGTTTGAGATCTCTAGAAAGGATACCGTAGGGTATCCTTGGACACTAGATAGAGACATAAGATTATTTCTATCGACTCATAATTTGATGTATATAATACTAAGCTATATGTTATTACTATTTAGTACCTCTTCTGTCTGACAAAGTGTTCATCAGCTCCAGTCTTGTTATTACCAACAACAGTATGCTTTCCAGCACGGAAAGCAGCACTCTTTCCAACTCCGTGGTTCCATGCACGAGTAGTCATTTTATTGGTACTACCCCCTACCATTTGACGGCAGTGACCAAAGAACCACTCGACAACATCCGTATTCAAACTCCTAGGCTTGACACAAACGCCCAGTTCAACACAATAAAGCTGGATAGTTGCAACTTGCCCCAAAATCAGGGCTCGGAGACAAAACCAAGTCTCAGGTGCAAAGAAGTTAAACTCGGTAGCCTCCTCATCGGCAACACGCCTATCATGCTCATCCTTCCACGCAGTAAACCAAGCTAGGATATCTAACAACTTTGTCTGTCTCTCTAAAGCATTCTCAGGGCTGTGTGGACCATCCCTGCCGTTGCAAATATCAGCAAGATCATTCATATGCTCGCACAAGTTTGCCAGATGGTGGTACATGCCCTTGTTGGAAAGTGAGAGGTTGACATCCTCGTCTTCAATTGCTTTACGAATCATTGCTGCTGTAGATGCCGAGAGGACTTGCATTGCTAGGCTGACACTCATCCTAGAGAAAGCATTCTTGAGGAAGTGATGAATAGTAAGCTTGGTCTCTTGGAGTTGACATAAGAGGCCACCTAGTGCCTCCCATACCTCTTGTGACATACCAAGATTAACGGGACACTTTCCAAACTTGATATCTCGTTTAGACTTGGAGTTTGACGACAGTTCAAGTGCCGTGACAACATTCTTTATCAGATGAGGCATGTCTGGCAGGAAGATGATGTATTCTCCTGAGACAGGATCCTCATGCACAATCTCAATATCAAAATCAATAGACTCATACTTGGACATGAGATCTGCAGGTAACAACTTGCTAATTGGGAGATCAGCCAAGTTCTTGAATGAAAGCCAATTGCATCCAGCAGCGTCAGAGGCACCATGAGATACCGTGAAGCCAAAGATTGGCAATGTATCCCGCAGACTTCTAAGGATGTATGCTTGAATCTGAGGAGTACACTTCTCAATACTTATAGAAGCTACGATTTCAGAGCAGTCAATATCGGGATCAATCGATGTCCACTTGAAAACAAGATACTCATTTGCAAGTCTTAGGTTATCAAGTATTGATACCTTGTTCTGTATGATATGAGTATAGTGAAAACGTTGGGTGAGTGATATAAGATTGGTAGAGGGAAGAGCATAAAAATCAAGACACAGATGATGACCAAAGGACTTACTTTGCTTGCTGATTGGACCTCCTGATCTGTCTCTCCACTACCAACTAGATCTTCCTCAGTACTACTAAGCTCGGCACCGGCCTTCTTGACCTTCTCTGCCATTGAATGGAACATTTTAGACAATGATGTAAGGCTATGTGACTCATCTCCCCCCACCAGTGTATTACTCACATAGTCATGCTGAATACCAGAGTTGACATTTGCTGAGTCAAACCCAACACAACCTTTCCTTTGATTCTCAGTCCAATCCTCCTTATCAGCTCGCTCCTTCATTCTTTTCAAGTTGTTAATCATCATTGATAACGCTTTGTCTACGCTACTTGATACCAACTTGGCCGTCCTCCGCTGAACAAGGCGTATATCAGGCAAGAGCATCACCTTTGCCACCTCTTTATACACACTAACAGAAGTCTTGGCAAGAAATGCAACCGCCCAATCTAATAATACCGGATCAACTCGGGCAGCCCTCCCTCTCTTCTTACCACCATTCTCATATTGCTTGTTCAAATGTTCTCTGTGTATCTTCCACAATTCTAATGCCTCTACATCCCCTCCATCCTCAAGTGCCTTCTCAATTGTAGGTGACATGATATTGACCCCCTCTACTGTTCTTTCCAACTTCTTATTCCTTATTTTGGCACCTCTTTCTTCCAGATGTTGGTTCATTACATCACGTGCTAGCTGTGCATTCAATCGTTTATTCTCGGCACGTAGATGCCGTATCTCAAGTTCTGCCTTAGCAGGATTCTGTGCAATATAATCGATACGGGATTTCCTATTGGGTACTTGTGTAATTGGGCCGTGTTTTGATCTAATAATTTCTTGGCACTTCTTTTTATTCTCCAGGCAGCAATCGCATCGTTCAGATTTACTATTGTTACCTCCCATTAATGTCTTCAATGTGCACTTAACGGAGGAGATAACAAATCCATTTAATGCATCTTTTGCTCTATTGACCACCATCCCTCGCCATGGCAACAGAAGATGTGTGGATGTAGCTAATACAGATGATGCAAATTTATTTAATCCACCGTCCTTATCACGTGTCCAATCGAGGAGTTGGTGTGCCGTATTTAGCATGGAGTGAGCAACAAAGCTTAGAACTGTACCAGAACTGCCGCTGTTCAATCCGATGCATGGTATAGTATATTCTTCTAATCGTTGTTTTTTCGGGATTGGTTCGGATTGTGGAGGTGGTAAATCTTGTTGCAAAGAATTAGATGGTGCTATATTATTTATTGTGGGTGGTGGTACGTCAATACGTCGTGGTGCCAAACCAGCAACGTTTGCTACTTTGACTTTGGATATTGTTTTCTGTGAAACACGATTGGAGGTAGCTGTATTTGATGGACCGCCATCGGTGGAGGATTTATCACCACCACTATCTTTTTGTATCGGAGATAGGACCCTCTTCTTTTCATTATTGTTTGAGGTAGTGGTAGAGGAATTGGTGGCACCATGGCTAGAAGCTCGAGTGCTGTTATTCGAATCATTTTTATTTTTAATTGCTGGTGTAATAAATCGACCTTTAGTACAAATCGGTTGTCCCGATGATGTCTTATTTGATGGGATAGGTTTAGGAGTAGATGAAGATGAACCCTTCTTAGCAAACCGGCCTCCAGTGCCCCTCGTATTAGGCTGAGCCTTCGTCATGGTCCAATATATCTCTCATAGGAGGCTCAGCATCTCACCAAATTTATGAGGCCCACCCACGTAAGTTTGTACAGTCGTACAGTACGAAATACATTCGCAGTGAGAACGTGCCCCCTGTCACATAAAAAAGATACCGCCCTTAATCCGCACCCATTGCCCATGATTATAGAGGAGAAGGCAGGCAATTTCGATAGAGCTCTCAAACACTTCACGATTGCAGTGAGGGGTGGATTTTCTCAATCATTGCAGCAGATCAAAAGTATATACTCAAAAGGGTATGCAACAAAAGAAGATTACACAAAAGCATTACAATCCTATCAAGAATACTTGGCAGAGATTAAGAGTCGTCAGAGAGATGAAGCAGCTGCTGCCCGTGAGGATTATCGTTACTACTAACCTAGTCGATAGATTAGAATTCTCCCAAAGGAGATTTTGATAGGTAGACAGAGTATTATAGAATACATTAAGATATCTATACAAGTTTAACTTTATTAACATATCATTGGCACATCCAACATATCGCCATGTGAGCTCCTCAATGACTTGTCATCACGAGATGTAGATGAATGTGTCTGTGTCAGTTCCAAGTTCGCTGGGATATCTATATCATCATCTCTACTACCACTAGTACGAGTAGTCAATCGACTCATATCATCATCTTCGTAACTCATACTTCCAGGAGTTCTTATTGAGGAGTGTCTTCTTAATCGTTGAGACTTAACACTGACATTGATAGATGATGCAGCTTCCCGAGCTCGTCTTCCAAGGTCTCCAGATGACATACGTCCTGATACTGCCTTCTTGAACTTTTCTCTCCGATTGAGGGCAACTCCTCGATGCTCATTCATCAAGTCAGTGGCACTCCGAGTTGTCGATCGGCTCATATTATCATCCTCATCATCATGATATTCATCATCAGAGGTGATTGAAAAGTTACTTTTACCCTTATACACTGGTAACGAGTCTTTGTACCTTGATTGTATATTAGACTCTGCAAATGAGTAGTCATCTTTGACATCATCTTCTTCATTCTCCTCGTCGTTGTAACTGTAGGCTTTATCATCCTTGTAAGACGTTGGCGAGTCTACATCATACTCGTTTGTCGTTCCCATTTCATACTTCTTCCTTGGATTAAAGTACGCATTCTTGA
>Ga0214478_101449_pt1 | contig 11785 bp, 6 predicted proteins | sample M1_20Mar14CPVII9_2_FD_178001 | JGI IMG/M metagenome (GOLD analysis project Ga0214478, IMG submission 178001) | Marine eukaryotic communities from Monterey Bay, California, United States - M1_20Mar14CPVII9sort6BwellD7 | ecosystem: Environmental > Aquatic > Marine > Unclassified | place: USA...
ATGCCGACCACGCTCAACGATTGCAATCGACTTTGGATGTGGCCGCAATGGTTCCCATCCTACCAGAAGACAACTTGTTGTTAACTCTTCCATTCGGAGGAGCTGTATTGCGTAGTTTGGGAGCTCCAGCCGAGGAGGTGAATGCTATATTGGCCGAGAAGAGAAGAGAAGTCTTGAGTGGTAAGGAATTGGAGAAGTTTGAGGAAGAGACGGTATTGGCACAATTAGGAGTAGCGAATCCAGACGACGAGAAGGATGAGGAAGAGGAGGAGAAGGATGAAACAACGTCTGAGAAAATTGAGGCAGAAGGCACTTCTATTGATATTGAAAACGAAGACGAGGAAGCAGAAATGGAAGACTGTGTGGTAGTATCTGTTAAGTCGGAGGAAGGTGGTGAGGCTGAGCCATCAAAATCTCTAGTGCAACAAGTAGTGGAAGCCAATGTATCTCCAGAGATGAAGGAGACTCTTGAGAAGGAGGCTGAGAGTTCAGAAGAGGAAGTAGAATGCAGTGGTGGCACAGAGCAAATTGAGGCTTCCCCTGAGGAGCTAGTTGAAGCTGTTAAGGAAGAGCTCGGTGATCTTAGAGAAAAGGAAACGGTGTAGTTAGGAAAGAAGTGACTGGGGAGTATAGAATAGAGCGTCTAAACTATATGTTCATTCCTTTATTAGATTTGAGGTCTATTTGAAGATACTACTTTATGTTCAAACTATAATGCCATTGGGTATTCTACATCTCTCCTCTTAGCCAACGAGTCAGGGACACTGGATCCAGAAGAAGTCCAAAAAGGAAACCCAGAAAGGTGACAATGATAGCATCGACTATATCTGTCCTCAATCTACTCTTGAGTTTTACAATGTTGCATTTTAAGGCAGAATTGTCTACCTCGAGGACTTTCTTTTCTATGTTGACAGTTTGAAGTTGCAGCTTGTATTTCTCTTGCATGGAAGACTTCACTTGTACCAACGCAGTATTCTCGTCATGAACAGCTTTAAGTTGAAGTTCCAGGTCAATCTTTTCTTTATCTGCAGCTGTGAGCTTATGATTGAGTTCGGCATTCTCTTCTTTTAATTCACTTGCAATCTGAGTCAAGATTCGTCTGGATAGTGCTGTGAAAGACTCAAGCTTCTTCACCCTATCACGAAGAGCCTGTTCAATCTTGAGACAGTCTTCAATAGTACGATCTTTCTCTTGAAGTGACCTTATAATGGGTGTCTTCTCTACTAATAGGATACTTTCAAAGGTAGCAGAGAGCAAGGTGAGGCTATCTTTTCTCGTGGAGAAGAATTCCTTACAGTCACGACGTTCAACTTCTTTTGCAAGGCTCTCTTCAGTTGAGTCATGCTTATTATCATCTTCGATAAGAGCGGCGCTTTCATCGTATGGAACTGACTGTGGAAGCAGTTTGTTAATCTCCGTTTCTATTGGTACTTTGGCAGTACTATCGAAGGAGGAGCGTTGAAAGATAGTCATATTGGACAGAAGAATGGTGAATTACTCTCTCTCTTATTGATGATGATTTATGAGCTTGTGCTCAAACTCTTGAATCCGAGTCTTGCTTATTAAAAAATGGGGGGGACGACTCGTGTTCGCAAATATTGATAATCGAGAACTACCCAGATGATCTGTTTACCAATCATAATGGGTACTACCATGTAACTCAATCAAATCGACCATTGTCAGTTCTTCAATTGATACTACCTTCTCCTTAGTCATACTACCGCTTGACTTTTTTATATCATCTTTTGCAATAGGTCCTCTGCATATACATGCACATCCATTATATGACACATCACTCGTTATTGAGTCTGATACCGTTTGAGTATGACTACTATCATCATTAAGTGGGATGAAAATAAACTCCCAATACTCACAGTGTGATTTTGATGATGATTTGATATACTTCACTTTGCCAATGATTGATAACTGCACATCACCAATCTTTCTTCTTGTAATGGTTGTATCATTAGTATTGGTTCCATCTTGTCTCATAATAGTAGACCAAATACCATCATCATCATCTTGCATGTCATCATTCTTATCAATACCAATTAATATAGTTTCAAACTCATGAAAGTTAATATTCATACCTAATCCTATTGCTTTAGTGTAGGATTCTTTAATTGACCAACGGAGATAGAATTCTTCAAGTTGTGATTGTTCATTCCTCGGTTGTTGTTTTTGTTTCTTACCAAACTTCAATCTTGATGGTATTGACGACGTTTGGTGATGAGTGTAGTTTGTGATTCTATCCCATTCATACGATGTAAAACTACCTTGAAAGTTTGATAGAAAGTTAGTTATAGTTGGTGTATAGTCATTTATATGTGGGTCAAATATAACAATATCTAATCCAATCAATATTGTTGTTTCGTCTTTTGAAGGAGAGAGCTTTTGTTGCTGTATCATGCATACCCATGGATATTGATGTGATATATTCATCATTGAATTGTAATTCTCATTGGTATGAACTGCATCATGTAGTTGTAGTTTTGCAATGTCGGGATGAAAACACGAAGACGATGATACTACTTCTGTATCTTTATCTAATATTTGAATAGGTATATATGGACGATTATACTTAGTACGTGGTAGATCAACAATTGGTCTTCTTTTCTCTTCTGTATTGATTTGCAATTTGTTCATATGATATGTATCATCATCATCATCATTGGATTTCAATGACGAGATATTATCAATATTACGATGATGATCAAGTGAACGATAATATGCTATACTTTTTAGTAATAATGAAGTAAATGATGTCCATTTATCAATGTTACGACGATATCGAACTATAGATTTGATAACCTTTGCTCGTAATTCAATGTCATCAGTAGATGTTGATGAAAGGATACCATCGGCGTTATTTGGAGGTGTGTTGCATGATAGATGATCTATTACTTTATTGACTGTATCGATAACGGAAGGATCATTTAGTTGATTAATAGACTGTTCTAACTTTACTATTGATAGCAACAACATTGCAATTACACCGCATTATTGTTGGTCAAACTCAATACTACCACAAGCCGTTCCCTCGCTAAAAGTTGAGTGAAGGAATCGTCATTTATCATCTACTTGCAAGCGGCGGCGGCATACCACAATATACAATATACAATGAGTTCTACCCACTCTCGCAACAACAGTGAAGGTCTACCAACATCATGCGGTGGCTTTCTCGAACTTGAACTATCCGAATCAATCGATAACGACTCGGAAGATCAATCACTCCTCTCACCTCGCAACAAAACTAATAACAACTCATCATCAACGTTATCCAAACTAGCCAAGCAACTAACATCACCATTATCATCACAACGAAGACCATCTAAACCAATACAACCACAACAACAACAAACATCAATTATAACAAAATTTTGGTTAGAATCAAGTATCACAGATCGTCGTTCAATAGCAATTATCTTATTTTTCACATTATTAACAATTGCCTTACAATGGATACACGGCGGACGATATCATGAGAATAAATTCCATATTGATGGTTTTGATAATAATGTTAATTATTCGACTATTTCTGATAATATTAATGTCTTTTCTAGTGGTGGTAGTGGTAAAGGAGGAGGGAAGGAGGGGGAAGAGGTATACTCTGATTATTATAGTATATCCACTGATATTAAATTGCAATATGCAACATGGCATAAAGTTGCATACAGTAACTTATCCAATATACAATTACATACCAATTATACATTACCAATAACAAACAATTGGAATGTCCATCCCAAAGAACGATATGATAGATTTCCATCAGTATATGACCGTGTACAATATTACATGGGATCATTTTATAATAAATCACTACCTCTATATGGAAGTACATTTTATAAATCAATATATATAAATTATAAAACAACACGCAATTATGGACCATTTGCTTCAATATTAGTCAATCTCTATAATTTGAACCAACAACAATTGATGGAATGTTATACTAACAAGAAGGAATTGAAAGTGTTTAGTCCATATTGTAGAGATTACATTGATTTAGCTATACTTAGTAAGGAGGGAACGGCGAATGTGTTATCATATATTGGTGATGGATTACCATTTGTTAGTGAAGAATTGAGAGATTATCCATTGTTTGCTAAAGTTCGACCGTATTGTGATAATAATCGGGACACCATCAGTAATGCAACTAGTAGTATTGAATCATCTAATATAGAGTCCAAGGGATCATCCTGCAAACTACAACAGAATGCAGCACGTTCCATTGAAACTATACTACTACCCCTCAATAGACATCGTCATTATGGTATAGTCTCTTCAGTACCCGAGAATGATATACCGTATGAACAAAAGATACACAAGGCTGTATGGAGAGGACAGTATGGCAAACCTAGTAGTAGTAATAGAGACTCAAGTAGTATGACTACAGATGATATCAAATATGCATTAGTATCAAACCATCTCAACTCTACAATAGTTAATGCCAAGTATTCCAAACATATCAAAGATGCACCACCTCATCTCATTGGTCAATATTTAGATATGTCACAACAATTGAAATATAAATATATTATATCAATAGAAGGTAATGATGTATCCTCGGGTTTGAAATGGATGTTATTTTCAAATTCAATTGTATTGACACCATCATTTACTTGGGAAAGTTGGACAATGGAAGGCATGTTAAAGCCATTTGTACATTATATACCACTAAAAAATGATATGAGTAATGTTGAAGAAATGATAGAATGGGCAGAGTCACATCCTAATGAAACAAAGTTGATTGCTGAACGAGGTACATTGTTTATATATGATTTATTATTTCATCCAAATTCAGCAGAGGATGAAATACGTATAATGATTGGTATTATGGAACGATTTGAGAATAATTTTGGTCATGATTTGACAAGAAGGAACAAGAGTAGTCGTGAGAATAATCCCTTGTTGCAACATGTTCACTGGGATAAACATCCATTCGATCGGTCAAAACGCTTCCCATCAATTGATGAACGTGTCAAGTATGTCATGGGTAAATGGTATCATAATAACAGCAACAGTACAATATCAATGGCACGATCCAATCTACAAAAGATTTCATCATTAGAAAAGTTGGATGATAACATTGGAGATTACATTGCCTCGGGACATTTGTTCATCGCAAATGGTGAACATATAAGTGAATGTGCCGCTACCAACTCTACCTATTCACATGGGATACGGGAGTTATGTCAATCATCATTACCAGAGTTTGACGAACGAAATACTGCCGACTTGAAGTCTAATTCATTTCATCGATTGCAAGAGAGCGATGGATATCCAGAGTTGAAATTAGCAGAAGTATCATCATGGAGACATGATGAGAAGGGATTGAAAGAATCCAAACGAGTGTTATTAGATGATACTGTCAAATTATTATGTTACTTTGGTGATTGTTCACATGACGAGGAACATTATCCATACTTTGCACGACATAGACGAAATAACGAGGCTATACTCTGGCCGTTTGGTATTGAAAGTAGTAGTGCAATTATCAAAACTTCATATCTACATTCGTTAGATATACCATTTGATAAGAAGCATCTATTATACATGACATTAGATGAAGTTATACGAGAAGAAGATGAGGTATACGAGGTTGTTAACAAGGTACAAATCAAAACATTATTATCACATCGGTATATATTGGTATCCGATAGACAAGATAGAATTACTAATGACTTACTCTGGTTGTTACTAAGTCAAAGTGTTGTATTAATGTCAGCCGAACGGCAAACTACATCATGGTTGATGGAAGGATTACTTGAATCAAATGTACACTTTGTACCAGTTGCCTCTGATCATTCCAATGTTACCGATACGATAAAATGGTGTAAAGACAATACCGAGGAGGTCAAATTGATATCAGAACGGGCTACTTTGTTCGTATATGATATGCTATTTCATAGTACGGCAGAGAAGGAGAACGAAGAAGTCAAGTTTCAAGTAATGGAGAGATACTCGGAGTTGTTTGGCTAGCTGTTCAGTATGATATCAACAGACGTCTAGGGGGGTTCCACCACATTCGCAGTTGCAGTGTCGATATTGCCGACAGCGCAGCCTTTTGTTGGTTTTCTTTCTCTTTTCTGAAAAAAATTCCTCAAAAATCACGTCATCAAAAATCACTCTGCGCATCCATCATGTAGGTCGTCGTATATACATTATATCAATGATAGATGGTATATCAACTCCATACGCACCTTATTAGAAGGTGGCCAGAGCGAATCTGAAGTCAGTAAATAATATGAGTAATGAGGGCTACCCTCCTCTTCAGCGGCAGCAATTTAACAGCATCACAGCCTGATTCTCCTTTTGATTTATGCCAAACTTTATTCAAAGATGACAACGGAGATGATCAACAGCATATCCAACAGGATGAACTTTATCCTAGATCAGATGATGGTGCCGTCTCAACCTTAAAATGTGATGAAATGGAAGTCGACGGTCATGATATGCACATACAAGAAGGTGAAACCCGGGATGAAATATACTTGGTTGGTACTGAATTAGCTGTAGAAAAGGCACATTCATTGCTTCAAGAGTCTTGCAGGGTTGTTGCACATGAGAGAGTTGAGTGTTCTAGCCATCTAGTTAATCATCTGACTCGATCCAGTGGCTCTTCTGATAGCTCTCAACATTCACCGCTTCATGCACAGCAACATACATATGAATATACACTCATTGGATGGCGTGGTAAGCTCTACAGATTAATGCCATGTGGTACCTGGTATGACTGTGGCACCGGTAGGATAACAATATCTCCGTCTCGTATGCTATGTATGTATTCCGAGGCCTCTTCTCATGAGATTTTAAAGGTATTATTACAAACGCCCGTATCACATGACATTGATTATGAACATGACGAAGAGAAAACTATCAGTTGGATTCAACCAGCTGCTCCATCTTCCCAAGATACAAGTGCAGAACTAGCATTATCTTTTGAAAAGAAGGAGGGATGTCTAGATATATTGAAACATTTATCAGTTGGCCAACTCCGTTCACTGGAGGAATCTCTCAGTTACCAAACACATGACAGTGCTGGGGGCGGCGAGGAGCGTATCTCAGCCGAGACTGAGCGTATCTCGGTCGAGACTGAGAGTTTGTACAAGGAATACGAAACAAACATTCAATCCAACATTGAGAATATTGGAAGTTTACTTAATAACTTTATGACTAACACGCTGGATACATACCTTCAAGAAACAGAAAAGGTGGAGAGGAAGTACATTCAGTGCCGTACTAATACCCAGAAGGAGAGTCAACGACTTGAACAAGAACAAGCTAAGGTATCCTTTCTTGCATTGAAAGCTCAAGAATCAAAACCCAAGCCAGCTTCCCAAGATGTAGAGTCTCCTCTTAGCAACCAAGAGTCTCAAATCCTTCTTCCTGCCAATTATGATACGAAAGCCAAGGTTCAACCCGCCGTTGGAAAAGTTGAAACATCATTTGATAACTTTCTTGGTACGATGGACTCATACTTTCAAGAAACAGAAGAGATAGAGAAGACTTATATTCAATGCCGTGACAATACCCAGAAAGAGAGTCGACGGCTTGAGCAAGTTCAGAATGACTTTCTAACACTAAAAGCTCAAGAATCAAAGCCCAAGTTGTCCACTGCTGCGTCACCCCAGAAGGAGCGCATCGATATCGGTGATGATGTTGGTAGTAGTGTCATGTCACTGAAGATTCAGCAAGCAAATAGTATTGCCGAAGAAGAGCTAGTAGATCAAGAGACGGATCCGAAGAAATCTGAGTCTCAAGTCGAAGAGAAGGTCTCGTCTGAGGAAACAGTGCCACGTGAGCTAGAAAAAGACTGTACTCAGTTGAAGCCACCTTGTATTACGGAAGTCACTGTAGAAAAAGTGAACAACGATATCCCTCTTTCACTTCGGAAGCGACCAGAAGACGCTTCTACCAATACCAATGCGGAGTCTAAGTCTAAGCCAGCTCCTGTCAAGACCAAGGATCATCCTTCACCTTACAAAGATGATAACTCTTTGCCAACTGAGTGCTTGACACCATTGCCTCACAAAGCATCCAAGAAAAGCCAAGATGTTGTGACCAAATGTTTACCTCGTGAAAGGTCCAAAGCATTACAGATGCAACAAGACTTGGAAGAATCATCACCGACTCCTCCTCAAGAGAACAAAGTACAAGAACGTCCATTTCCCATTCCTAGTGGTGATAAAGGGCAGAGTAAAAGACTTGCTTTATCAATGAAACCGGATGCTTTAAACTCATCCAGTGCCTCTGATGAAACTGAAGTAGACTCTCTTGTAGAGGAACTCTCACCTACCACCTCAATCTTAAATGCCTCGGCAATTAATCTTCATAAACCTCCATCAAGTTTAGTCTCGCTATCTCAGGAGATTGAAAAGCCAGGGTCAACAACAAAGCAGCAACAGAGGAGTAGTAGACTTAAGCCAGAGTGTGCTGTAAAGCGCAGCCCGATCAGGACATTTCCTAGTTTGAGCAGAAAACGTAAGACGCATCTAGAAGAAGAGTTAAATGAAGAGGCACATAATCAGCCTGCACAGGACGGAAATGAGGAGATAGCCATCCCAAGTGCTTCAGGGGATCAACTATTGGTTGTTTTTCAACAATGGCTCCATTGTAGACGGAAGCAACATGATGATGCTTTATTCAAAGAGCCCCCTCCTAATGATATTTGTTCAGGATGCTCTTTACCTTTACCATCACTTGACACAGGGAAGAGATATCAACCATGCTGTGGAAGACATATTTGCTGTGGATGCATACATGTAGCTCATGTGGGTGACCCATGCCCAATACAAGAATGCCAGCAGCCACCACCTACTACGAACATCGAGTTCAAGAGACGAATGATGGATCGTGTTGATGCAAATGATGCCAAAGCAATTCATTATCTTGGTTGTGACTTCTATCATGGTCACCATGGTGTATCGCAAAATCAGAATAAAGCTTTAGAATTGTGGCATCAGGCAGGAGCACTTGGTTATACTGATTCTTATTATAACATAGGCTGTGCTTATTATCACGGTAGTGCCAGGATTAGAAAGGATTTGGTGAAAGCTAAGTATTACTGGACGAAAGCTGCTATTGCAGGTGATGCAGAGGCAATGTATGAGCTTGGCAGTTTGGAGAAAGAGTGAGAGACAGGGGATCCTCAGAGGGCATTGAAGCACTTTATGATTGCTATATCCGCGGGGTGTTCTTATTCTCTAAATGAAGTGAGAGAATACTATCACAATGGTGACGTGACAGGGGCAGATTATGTTCAAGCTCGTCAAAGACGTGACGAATACTTGAGTAGTATTAGAAGTGAAGCAAGGGACCAAGCTACTTCATATGGTGAAGAAAATGGAGTTGACTACAGCTATTACTGATCAACTTTGAGTAGGAGAGTCAAATCTTAAGACATACCGTAATTGAATTCTATATCATAATTATAACCAGATTTAGAAGTGTGTTACTATAATATACTCTCCCTCTTTCATCTAGAACTAGTCTACTCTAGGCAGGCTGGCAAAGAGGAGTAATCAGAGAGTAACCTTAATAACTCTCATATTTCTCACACACTTTATACAGGATATGAACAAGTGATACGTTCTACATACTAGATTGTTTCCTAAGTTACATCTTAATTCACAAAGTGCCTAAAGAGTCACACCAGGAGTCATACCATATTGATCTTCTTCGAGTTTAATGGCAGCCCACCGTCCAGGTCTTACGAACAATGTGGGTCACCTTTACTTTGATTGCTTCATAAGACATTGAAACAGAACTACCTAAAATAGTCTTCGCTAACTCATCCTTCTTTGCCTTCTCATAGTCTTTTATAGACGAAAAATTAGTCTCTGCAGCAGGGCCAATTAGGAGTTTAGTCGCTTCATCAAAGGCCAGAGCTGCATCTACTTGAAGAGAGAAGTACCCTAAATGTTGACGCTCTCCTTTGTAGTTAAGACGAGTTTGCCATTTCTTTGACTTCTTGTAATAACTAACGCCAATATAGTCCGAGGAGAGCCGAGCTCCTTCTTGTTCTTCTTCTGCATCAACTAACCCCCCCTTGCTTGAGCCATCGTCAATTGAGTGATCCTTCCAGGTATTATGAACAATTTCAGTAGGAATCATACCATATTGATCCTCTTCGAGCTTGATGGCAACCCGAGTAGGAATTGAGATTACTCGTTTGCAATTCACAATCATCATCTTGAGTTCAGAAGTATACATTCTTAACCTAGCATCATCTTCCATCAGCTTGGCATCAGTTAGTTTAGCTGTAATGGCATCAAAGTAGTCTAGTTGCTGTTGAATATGCGTACAGTCGACAATTGATGCATCGAAACCTTCCAACTCTGACGTTGTGTCAAACCACTTTTGCAAATATGCATAGAAATCTACGGATTCTTCCGACTCTTTCATTTGCACCGCACTTGCCAGTTTGTAGATAACGTTCTCATAGAGTTGGTAGAATATTGGACGGATATCATGCTGTTGGGGAGATACTACTTCTTCTTCTTTATTTCTTGTATCCATATCATGAATTAGTTGAGGCGAGTCATCTAGACTAATGTTATCGTTGTTATTACCATCATCATCATCACTGGCATTGCTATCCAATGCATATAGAAGGGGTATGCTGCTGGACTTCTTCTTTTTAACAGTAACAGATGCAGTAGTATTATCAAGTTCCTTCCTCTTTCTCGTAACTATATTAACAAGATCGTCACAATCAACTCTTTGAAATGGTTTCTTGGTACTATCATCGTGTAACATCTGCAAAGGTTTAGTATCAGTTTTAGGTTGATCACGTAAAGTTTGGGATGTCTTTGCCCATGCCTTTTTATCACCAATATCTACATAGAATTGAGTTGCCAAGGTCGTGTTATCAGACTCCTTGAGAAATCTCCCTCCATTGGCACGAATTTGAGCAACAATTTCTTTCGATATACATAACTTTTTAAACTTTTCAGCGTCCGCATACTCTTTCTTTCTTGATGATACTAATTCTCGAAACTTTACATTTCCAATATGATTTTGTATACCTGATCCTCGTCCACTGATAACATCCAATGAAGTTGGGGTAGTGATGTATTGTCTGTTCATATCATTATGTTGCAGTTGATTCATGTTGTTTTTGATAGTATGTTATATGGTATATGTATATGTTTGATTTCGGTTATTAAGGGGTACACTGATGTTTGTTGGTAGAGAAAAGAATGAGTGGAGATGCCAACATGAACTGGGAATGATAGCAGCCAACTGTGAACTCATATCTTATGTGATCTTGCATGTCTCGATCACCAATTATTGAGAGATACCGACTCCTACATCCTTCGACCTCGCCTACCGACGTACATACATGTTCACATATTCTAAGGTATTAGGTTGCAATAGGGAGGAAGACTATACCTACCATTTGACCAGCACATCAGATCATCAACTTCATTCAATCATCTCTTCGGTAAACCCGGTAACTCCGCGTCCTCCTCCGTCCGTTCGGTCAATTTAAGAATAAAAAATAGCGAGTATTAGCGACAACAAGATCGCTGAATATCGCTATTATCTTCGGCAGCCTTTATCTGTACACGAAAGTTGATATCGCCAAATATTAGTCAGTCAATCTCGGTATCCTTTTCTTGGCAAAAAAAATGACACAACTAACCCCTTCATGACACATCTTCGGTTCACCCTACCCTACTACTATTTATAGTGCCACCACACCTACTTGATCATAAACAAATCATGTCTCTATTTGCAGATGCCTTTAAGCAATTAACATCTCTTCAGAAGGACT
>Ga0214478_101452_pt1 | contig 11777 bp, 12 predicted proteins | sample M1_20Mar14CPVII9_2_FD_178001 | JGI IMG/M metagenome (GOLD analysis project Ga0214478, IMG submission 178001) | Marine eukaryotic communities from Monterey Bay, California, United States - M1_20Mar14CPVII9sort6BwellD7 | ecosystem: Environmental > Aquatic > Marine > Unclassified | place: USA...
GGATGCTGTCATATTAAACAGAGAGCAAGAAGAACAATCAACTATCTATACTGAAAATAATAATGATAATAATACAGGAAACAGGGTAAAGCCACCTCCGCTACCAGATACTAACAACCCTCTGATATTACTTGGTCTTGATCATCAAGGCGTCGATTTTAAAACCATCAAAGCAGCGTACAAAAAAAGGGCCAAGCTATACCACCCCGACATTATACTTAGTGCTGATGCATCACAGGAGGAAAAAACAGCTGCGAATTGGGACTTTGCTCGTATTAACAGTGCATTTGACATACTCAAACGCAAGGAAGAAGAGCAAGTATATGAATATGAAGTGTATGTTGATGGCAACAAAGAAACAAGATCAGCTGCACCACTAAATGATAATAGAGATCCATATCATATCGACTATGATAAAATAATACAAAATCGTAAAAGATATCCACAGGAAAGAATGTGGTACGAAGATGATGGACAATATGTACCAAATCATCGTACTTATAGACGCCCAAGAAATTACGATCCTGAGCCATTTGGAGATCATGATGGAAAGTACTCAGTTGACGCCTACACAAAAGGAAAATGGTGGATTGCAAAAGGATATCATGATCATGCTGGTGTACATTATGAACCATTAACAGATGTTGATCATGGACCAATGAAAAGTAGTGAACAAATATGGGAAGAAAGACAACAAATGGAAAGTTATAATGTTGGAGCTGGAAGAGGACGGCAGAGTAGTGCTAGATTTGGGGTAGTTGATCCATACAAGGATCAATGGTGGCATGATCACTCTACTTCGTCTTATGAAAATTATCAAAGAGACAACCATTGTGCAGAAGAGGAAACGAGAGAAGGATATCCATACAAGGATATGTACTGGAACGATAGGATTGAGCATTTTGATGAGGATAGTTCATATCAGCCAATAGCCGACTATGACCCTCAAGATGAACGCTTTGTAGTGAGAGAGAAGTGGTGGAGAGCTGATGAGACGGTCAATGGTGAATTTTCACCCTAAGTTTTATGTGGATTTGGTTGGACGAGAAGAAGAGCAAGATAACAATATCTTAGGAGTTCTTCAAAAATGGTCTCTAAAGTTAATGGTACAGTGAGTACAGTGTTATTCTATGCCTATGTTCAAGTGTTGCTTCTTCTCAGTATATTCATAATAATCCTACAAAACTACAAAATCGTGCATCAACAAAGTAATCAAGCAATAAAGTCGTACTCTCCGGTACTACCAACCACTTTCCAAGTCTTAACAAAGTCTTCTGTCTCAATGACAAAATGAGCTCGGCTGACACCGTTGTTGTGTGGTGTGTATCGAATAATGAATTGGGTATCAGCTGACGACTTGAGGACACCATCGTTAGGTGTTACAGACCATTCATTAGCATCATCACCAACGAATCCGGTTCTAAATGGTGCAAAGCCCATGTAGATGTTCTTCACATGAAGTTCGTGAGTCGCTGTTCCGCTATTCACTGGAGCCTGTAGTACAATTGTCTCTCGTTCAATGACATGTCCTGCTTGAACTTCATGGTTAAATGACGAGTCCAAGTCATACTGTTCTTCTTCTTCTTCTTGGTCCATGCTATACTTTCCAACATCATTCATATAGCTGTGGCTATTGGTCATGGATATTTCACGTTGGTTTGCCCAGTTGTTGAGCTGCTGGGCCCTGACAGTATCCATGTTATGGTTGTTCAACAACAACTCATCAGAATAACTCATTGTATTTGGTAGAGTACCTTCGTCACTCTTGGCAGCCAAGGTTGTAGTCATGTGTGGGGATACAAACGTATTCAGTCCAGTTTGCCCACCCCCAAATAAACCCATTTCACTGTCACCACCGTCAAACATATCTGGCGTATCAGGAGTATCTACATAATCATCAAGTGATGAAGGCCCATAGTGTAGTATTTGATCTTTGTCCATCTTAGTAGCATCAGCACCCAATCGATCCACATCAGTTAGAGGCCCAACATCTGGAAGATGCGCGTTTCATAGTTTATGATGACGAAAGAGAGGAGATTAATTACGTTAGTACATGCGGCTTGCAAAGGCAATCAAATCAAGGCAAACTAAGTTCAAATGAAGTATTCGAAAGGCCGAGTCTTCATATTGAACACACCACAACACACAACAAAACAAACACAAACTCGGACTTTCCAGGGCCGTGATGCAACGAGCGATAGTAAAGTTTGGTAGAAGAAGTAAGGGATGATTGAGTAGAAACGAAAGAGAACGCACTTGCAAATTGAGCCACCGTAGATAGGGCAAAGATCGTTGCAATGGAAGCAAAGGTGGTAGTTGTTGACATGTTGGATAGTATATACTTGATTTGCATTGCTCGGAGTAGAAGATTGATTTTATGAGCTTTGATATTGATAGTGTACTTATGGTTTGATAAATCTCGGGATAGAATTGATTTTATGAGCGTATGCTGAATCAAAAATGGTTTGATTTGTAGCATATTTAGCCGTGCTATCAAAACACGTCGGCTCTAATGAAAGCTATGCATTGTAAGCATGGCCACGTAGGCCGCTGGGATGTAAGGTTCTGATGCAGGATTAGGTGTGTGGTATCCTTGGCTGTGCAGTTTTGAAAAATGTTGTGAAGTATTTTCTTTCGTGCCAGTTAGTATGCCTCATCATTTACACGGAGAGTCTCTAATACGGTGTCACCTTCTCTGCCTGGCTTTAACTTTGGTTCATAAAGAGGATAAAGAGGATAAGAGGAGTTGTATAGAGTTGAGTAAGGGGGAGAGGCGAACAAAGGATACCAATGAGGGATCCTTGATATACTTACCTACTTAGGCATAGGGAGGAAGCTAGGAAGCTTAAGGCATGAGGGATAATGCAACATACTCATGGATTGCATAGTTGGGCACGATCATTGATCATTCTTTACAATATCTAATAGTTAGTTTCATTTTAGATGCCTGCAACTCTGTTGGATACCAATGATAAAGGTCGTATAGTCTATATTATCTATTCCAAGCTCTGTTCGTGCATTAATATCAAGTCTTCTGGATACGAAGATATGATTTGCATGGTAAAAGACAGCAAACGTTTTCAACACCAGCACATTCGTAATCAAACGGGCATTCATCATTTCTCTCAACTGTAGCAGTACTATCATATTCAGCGCAAGTATAAGTGCCTCTTGTATTGGTGAAACAATTATCCACAGTATACGTGCAATCAGATGCAAAAACAAAGACGATGTAACAAAGTAAGTTGGTTATTGTCATGACGAAAGAGAAGGACTTCATATTTGAGTTTGGGTTGTTGTAGTGGTAATAGCTGTGATGCGGGTGAAGTATAATGAATTGTAAGACTCTCATCAATATCAGCTAAATGCTTCAAGATTGTAGCCAAGATCATTAAGCCTATAACCGAGCAAGCAAGCAAGATCAACCAATAGAAAGTAGTGAGCCGTTTCTTTTGCAGCAAAGATGAACAGATGGATTTGGGGATAAGTTGTACTAGTTAGTTCTTGATCTAGTGTGTAACTTTCTAATTCAAAATTGTCTGTCTTCTATATTATCTACACGAAACCACAACTTGCTCTTCTGTTCATTCTATGTGTCTATATACATAATATGTTCAAGCAATCCATTGCAAGTCTTCATTCACCTTCTGTTGACCTACAGAACTGCCATTGATGATCGTCGTCGTCTGAGCAACTTGCTGTTGTTGAGGTTGAACTACAGCCTCAGTAGCCTGTGGAGGTAACTTGACTGCTGGTCTCATCAACCTGCCAATTGCCATGAGCTGACCCCACACATCATCTTTTGAACCACTACAATCCAACTCAACAATTGGTACCTTAATCTCCTTCAACCAACTCATCGTTGGGCTATGATGTTTGTGATAATTCTTGAGACGTTGGATAGCCGTATGTACATTATCATCAGCTCTAACGTTCACTATCTTTCCTTCCGCTTCGGCCCTTTCGGCATCCTTGGCACTTTGACCTCCCCGGGCTAGAATACGTTCAAGTAGTATAGTATCATCACAATCTAAATGTAAGGCAAGCTCTGGTGGTCCACACAATTGTACAAAGTCTCGAGCATTCTCCAAACTACGAGGAAAGCCATCTAGTAAGATTCGTCTACCGGGATGTTGTCTCATCCTTCTTCTCATCAAAGCCGTAACTACTGCCGAACTTACTAAGTCACCTCTGTCCATAATCTCTTGTACCTCCTTACCCAATGGTGTTTGTGCCTCAACCTCCTCTCTCAACATTTCGCCACAACTTAAATGTACAGCACTGCAATCTGCAGCAAGTCGTTCACACAAGGCACCCTTTCCACTTCCAGGTCCACCTACAACTAACACTACTCTAGCAGGTGCCTTCCCCAATATACGATCAGCAGCTCGTAAAAAACAATCTAGTCTAAGCCTACCATCATTATTCATGTTAACCTCATCCATTAATGAATGTAACATATCATCTGTTAAATCTTTCTCACCTACCGATTCTAATAATAATTTTATACGAGGTAGGTTTAAATATGGAGTTTTATCATCTCCGGAAGTAGCTCCTTTACCATCTCGATCATCACCCTCGGAGGATGTTTTTGCAAATTGCAAGAATAGATCTGATAGAGCTGAGATTTCACACTCGCCAAATGCTATACTACCAGGCTGCTGTTGTTGCTGCTGGACTGTTGTATTTGAAGAGTCTATTGTGTGGAAGTTGGCAGACTGTGCAGCAGATTGTCGAGGAGTTATATCGTCCTGCCAATTTTCCATTAGATCGGAATGAGCACTTGTTTGAAAGTGGCAACGAATATCGTGCTGTTGCCCTACATCATAGTTATTATTATTGTGCGCGTATGTAAAGGTAGTTCGTTCATGAAGGCTGGTTATTGATGGTAAGCAATGTGTTGGCGTTGAGCAGGTTGTTGTTGCTCGTTGCAAATGAAGTGGAAGACGTGCGGCTATCGCAATTCGGGAGGCCATGTTTTGATTACTGTTCGGTTTTATTAATACTACTCGTTGTTATATTTTATGATATGAATAATACTCCATCATCTTGCCTCACTACAGTGCAAATTCGAACTCCGAGAATATTGCCTGACGTGGCTCAGCCGGTATTGAAAATCTTCTATTCGAGAAGAATGACGGCAGCCTCCTTAGGTATGGGAAGGGGTCGTTAGCTAGATACTATCGTGCATATCATACATGATCTAGCTTACAGCAGGACGTCGCATACGAACCTCGCGAAGTTCCTGCAAATCATCAAGATCACTATGCCGTGGTCTTTGGAGTAACTCGTCAACCTTTTCTTTCAAATACGTAACTTCTTCTGCATCAAACACCTCAAATGTTTCTTCTCCAGACCCTTCTTCGTTACTACCAGTCAAACGACCCAATATCTCCAACAATGTATTATATTCAATGGCAGCCCGAGCATCTACGTCTTCACTATAAGTCAAATTGCCCAACATTTCCAAGCACTTACCATATTCGACATCATACTCTTGATAGCAAGGTTCACGTCGTCGTCGCCGCCGGTGCCACTCAATTGCATGCACCAGATCAGACTTCAATGGCTTGAGATAAGCCCCGATGCGTTGAAGTTGCTCGCTCTCACGGTATGTTGGAAACGGATCTCCGTTCAAATCCTCCATTCCATAAGTCATTGCAAGCAAATACGCAGGCCTCTCGCCACTATCCATATAATGCTGTTCGGCAAGCTCTGAATTACCATCATTAGATGGAGAGTAGAATCCCATTAGACGGTTACTTGGATCCGCTGAAACAAAACAATATGAGATCATGAGTTAGTAAAGTATCATAATATGAAGACAAGATACACATATACATACTACATACCATGACTTCATCATAAATGGCTGTGCAGTCAAACTCCTCAAAATAGCACACACCATCGTGCTCATATAGCTTTCCCACCTTTACAATGCGCTTGCCGAATGTGCACAACATATTCTTAACGGTAGCTCCACCCAAAGGATAGTTGATCAACCAAATCTCATCTTGATTCGAACCAGTAGTACGTTGTTCGAAGAACGATTTGAGCCAGTCCAACAATGGTGCTGACGGCTTGGGACGCTGGCCATGATAAAAATGGAGGAGAAAGGCATGCTTGCCGTTTCGACGGATAAACTCAAATATACGTTTGTCTCGAATAGGATCCCGCTTGGTGTATACGTTGCTCAAATGATAAGGACTGTCAATCTCAATGATCTCAACACGATTAGGACCATTACGATGAAAGTCAGGTTTGTATGTCGTTTGCTTATCGTTGAGCTTGATTGGAAGATTGTGAATCAACTCTAATCCCCTATCCTTGAATCCTTGTAACACCTCAAGCTCGTACCGCATTATTTTCCCCTCGTAGTTAAGGTAGTAATGTGAACAGCAAAACCAATTCCACTCGTTGTAGGGTGATTGTGCAAATTTGGGACAATCTCCTCCATGCCTGCACAGACGGCGGCGATTCTCGTGACGACGAACAGTTCCAGGGGGAGGCGTGTAGTTGGGTCCAACAGCTCCCCTCAAGTTGAAAGACTCGGAACGCTGACGGTCCCAATTTTCCAATGAACGTGTCCCCATTAGCAGACGTTGCAACTGGCAAAGTCTTACAATCTTCTGTTCACGACGTAGAGCACTTCGCACCACACTACGAATAGGCATTGAATAACCTCTAAGAAGATAGTCTAAAATACGAGTCAGTGGATAAGTGTCAGTGGATAAATCAATTGAAGTGGCAACACATCATATATACCCAAATATTGGTTACTTACAATCACAGGGTGGAATGGATTCACTCACTTGTCCTCCAAAGCGTGTGATCGTGCGTGTAATGATCCTGTTGTCAAGAGACCTGTAGTCTGGAACCTCTTGTTCTCCTTGAACTCCTTGAGGTTCTGGACCAAACGGTACCTCCGGGAATTGTCCAGTCAAGACAAATGTCATACCACTTAAAATAGTTGCATTGTCTACGGCACCATTCACGCCGGGTGAAAGTTCGACAAACGGCGTCAATACCCGAGGAGGATTAGCAGGAAGTTGCTCAACTGCAGGAGGAGGTGGAAGTTGCTCAACTGCAGGAGGCGGAGGTATGCTGGGGTCCTCATCATACAATGCCCCCCCGCTCAAGAATTGTAATGAGGCATCCCCTGTCGAATCATCATCATCAACATCACTACCCTCATTTGTTGGCTGGTGCCTATTCATCTGCATAAAATACTCTGTATTAGAGCATTTGGGAGAGGGTCTCCATCCATCATCTATGTCCGAACAATTACGATTAGCATTTTCTCCATAGAGTCCATCACTATTGATAAACTGACAATACATGAGATGACCTTCTTCTAGAGGTTTCTGTGCCTTCCCCTGTTCCGATAAAGCAGTATACTTTTCACATACTTTACATTCCCGTTCATCATCCTCGGTCACCCTCCATTGTTCTTTCGTATAGCTGTTGTAACATTTGTTATCAGAACACTTGCCACACTTCTTCCTTGGATTAGTATTCTTACTCTCTGTTGATTTTGATTGTTCTTGTTCTTCCGTATTGCCGCCACACATCTTCTTCTTCTTGACTAATGACTGCTGTACAGTGTCCAGCAAAGATTGGGTATCTACATCCAGTGTATTGGCATAATCCAACAACAATGTATTCTCACTTTCAAGCTGTTCTATCAATTTCTTCATCTTTTTCACCTTCATCTTCTCATTATCTCGTGAACGTTTTGCGGAGATTCGGTTTCGTTCTCGTATATTGGCTGTACCTGATGCGGACATTGGTGCTAATTTAGATTCGTCAATACAAAGTATGGGTACTGAAGATCTACTAAGCAACTTCTCAATCTGAGGAGCAGTGTCTTGATTTGTACTCTTAATTGCTTGCTTGAGAAGATTTTGTTTGAGTATCAACTCACCCACAAGAGTTTCATTATCTTGACTACTTTCCTTCTTACGTTTTCGATATGATTGTGCGGCGATACGATTTCGTTCTAGTTTAGCCTTACGCTTATCCAAACTTTCTTGTTCAGATCTGTGTTCAAGCTCTGCTGCTAAAAATGACTGTTGTAGCAGATAACTATATTGATTCATACTAGGGGTTTGTGAATGCAGCGGCACAGAGCTGTTACTTAATTCAATGCCAAGGTTAGAGATGTGATGTGGTTGATAATTGAATAGTTGTGGCGGCTGTTGATAACCATATCCATATTGATTTAGTAGCAGATGACTATATTGATTGATACTAGGGGTTTGGTATTGTTGTACCCTTCCATTCGTACCCAACCCCCCAGCAACTAATTGATAGTATTGATTAATAGTGGCAACATTATTATTATTATTATTATTATTATTATTATTATTATCATTATTATTATCATTATTATTATTATTGGGTAATGCTGCTGGATTATTTGATGTTCTTCCAACCCCTACATTCGTACCCAATCCCCAAGTAATATTATTTCCGTATTGACTTTGGGAATTAGCTAATTGATGATAGTATTGGTTGGTGTCAACATTATTAAAAGTAGCAGCAACTTGATTATTATTGGTGACATTATTCGGTAATACTGGATTTGCGACAATGGTGGTAGAAATATTCGGTGGCACAGCATACTTCTTAGCAGGTGGTTTCTTATTACCCTCATCTTCAGATGAATCATCCTCCTTCTCTCCACCACCCTTTAAATTGACTAAACCGCTATCCAAATTAAATCCAACTTCATCAGTATTGACACGTCTACCTAAGCAATCTACCCACGGGCATGTATAGTCAAAATCACATGCGATTCGATTGGCTCTCTTAATTACACTGCTATTGTTGCTGGTTTTATCATCATGTAGCTGTAGTTCTTGTTCAACACTTGACAGTTTGCTACATGTAATAATTCTGTCGTGATCTTGTCCTAACGAGTTCTCGTCGACCTTTGACCATAGCGCAATGTTCACCTGATCCAGCATGATATATACGATGCAGACTCTTCCAGAGTACAATGACACTCCACAGTCAACAGTCCATAGGAGTTAGTTGTTTAAAAAAGATACGGTATCCTCGGACTCTTACGTTTGTTGAACACGTCATGTCATACCGGTATTGATATTGAGAAAGATTGACGGGGAGAGGATATCTCCTGCAAGAGTGTGTGCTTAGTGCTTACCACTACCATATGATACATATCATATGTACAAACATACATCATACATTCACCTATGGATCCGGAAATCAGAAACTTTCCTCTCTGCTTTCCTCACCCTAAGATTGACTTCATCCTCCTTTCCCTGATACAAATCAAACACACTTTTCAAGGTCTTGCATTAAACAACCCTGCAACTAGATTGTAGCTTCATAAGGCTCAACGGGAACCAAGAGTATCGTGGGTATATATGCACAAGATGCTGCTCTTGGTTGATGGTTCATTTAACTTATACCCTACTCCTCTCATAAAAAGCAAATCCAAAAGCAATCAATCCCAACTCAACATTAACAACAAACAATATGAAGCTCTCTCTATTCACAACTGTTACGGCTTTAGCCTTGACCACACCCACCTTATATGCAATCCAAGATGAAGAACCAACTCACGCTGTAGCTAAAGCCATTGAGATTTATGAGAACTACCTCATTGATGTCAAGGGAGAAGAGGATGTTGATATCATTAAGATGGTCGCCACATCAAAATCAAACAAGGTAAGCATACCTAGTCAGGCCTGTGATCAATCATATACTTTGTGATATTCAACTAACGATATATCACCCCCTCATATCTCATCTTAACAACCTCAGAGTCCAAACAGTACCTCAAAATCAAATAAACGTTCCAGTAGTTCAAACAGTAAGAGCAACAAGCGTAGCAGTAGCACATCTAAGTCAAAGAAGACGAAGCGTAGCAGTAGTAGCTATTCAAAATCCAACAAAGGAAGCAACAGATGTGTTCCTGACGATTCACCGAGACCTCGACATTCTCGTGAAGGCCGTTTCCGTTTCAATCTAGTCAGGTCTGACGCGCGTTGTGTTGATCGAGATGGCGAGTTGTATCAATATGGCGAGTTTGATGGCATCCGTGATTTCACCGAGTGTGCTGATGCTTGTGTCAATGATGTTTCACGTTCCCTTTTGACCAGTGGAGAATTTCAAGGCATCGACTTTGACTGTGGAAGGAGGAAATGCCGTTGTTTGTACAGCGAAGGAGCTTTAACCAGTCGTAGTGACCGTAATAAGTTTGATAGGACAAGCCGTAGTGGTCTTTATGGGTTTGGTGCAATCGAAGGAGGAGAGAAGACTAGGAGCTCTCGAGACATGTATTGCGGGAAGCTCGCTGGTGCTCGAGTAATGGATGGAATTCTATAATAGGCTCGACGACGCTTGGGAGATGAAATTGTATTGCAAAACAAGATGTCAAGTGATTGAGATGATATTGTAAAGTAGTTTGAAAACAAATAAGATATGAAAACTGTATTGCCCGATCTTACCTTTCTTCCAAGTTGAACATATCATATGCATTTGTGTACTCTGTACAGTATGTACACTGTGTAACATGAATCTAATGACTGTTTCGTCTTCTCCGCTTTACCCAACTCATAAATTGTTGACACCCATCGCCGTAAATCATGTTGACCACCCAACCAGAGAGAGCACCATAATGCGTCTTTTGTAAGGCTACAATCACTGCAGCAGTGACCATTGCCACAAGAGCATTCTTCCTTAAAATTGCCTTTGAATTCACACTACCAGCGTCGCCACTCTCTTCTATTCTTAAAGTCACTTTATCCTTTTCCTTTTGTACACATTCAAACAGCATTCCGACTCCCGTACCAACAAGTTCGAGGCCTGCAATGGCCAACATTATACCCAAAACAGCTACTGGTACTGCATCCAGTAGTGTCAAGGCACTAGCTCCAAAGAATACTGCGAGGAATACTTTGAACAGTCCTAAAACGACTACTGATGTACCATATCTTGCTCCAAATCTATGTTGACCAGCTAGGCCTCCAGCACCATGACAATTGGGCATACTACCAAGAGGACATAGTATGAGATTCATAAGTCCTACAGATATTGATACTTCTCGCCTGGTAATCACAGCATCGGTAGTATGTCCCTTCTGAATCAAAATAGGATCTCGTTTCTCTGGATATAGCGAATGAGCCAAGCAGCACACACTAATCACCGAGTTGAGTGTTGTTAGTGGCAGCTGTGGTAATGCACCCTGTAGAAATCCCTGCCTCCAGTTGATTCGAGTCACATTCTTCATGGCATTAATCACTACTGGTGCCCCAAAGAATTGCAGTGGGAGATCATATCCAGAATCAGGACCAGCAGTTGCTAAAGTTATAGCTGCAAAGATGCAACCAATGAGAAATAAATAAATGCCTACTGGATGTGGTGTTTTAGGAAATGGATTCAGACAGCAGCATGTTCTTTTCAGTACTTGTTTTAACCATGTTTTGGTTGAGAGATGAGAATGGGATGAAAAAGAAGGTAGATGATAGAGAATCTACCGATGCACAGCAACAACCAAATTGTACCGCCGATGCTTTGGCAGATACAGTTGCAAATTCAATTGCTGACGGAGAAAATACTTGTGAGAGAGATGATAACATGGAAATGGGCAGCTTGAATAATGTACATCAATTAGAAACGGCAACAACACTCAATAATCCACAATCTCCATCATCATCATTCACAACCAAATCATGGTTAAAACAAGTACTGAAAAGAACATGCTGCTGTCTGAATCCATTTCCTAAAACACCACATCCAGTAGGCAT
>Ga0214478_101453_pt1 | contig 11774 bp, 11 predicted proteins | sample M1_20Mar14CPVII9_2_FD_178001 | JGI IMG/M metagenome (GOLD analysis project Ga0214478, IMG submission 178001) | Marine eukaryotic communities from Monterey Bay, California, United States - M1_20Mar14CPVII9sort6BwellD7 | ecosystem: Environmental > Aquatic > Marine > Unclassified | place: USA...
TCCGACAGTGAAACCAACGAAGGCAAGTAAAAGTACATATGATCCAAAGGCAGAGAAAGTTTCCACAGCTGGTAGTATAAAGAGTAAGACGAAGACAGAAAAAGTACCGACAGCTGGTAGTATGAAGAGCAAGACAAAGACAGAAAAAGTACCGACGGCTAGTAGTGACATGAGTAAGAGTGGAAAGACAAAGAAGTCAAAGACGAAGAAGAGTACTAGTAAGTCTAAGACTGCCAAGCCTACTGCTTCACCAACGATTAGTTCAGTACCATCCTCGGCACCCTCATTATCAAGTGAGCCGTCAATGTCAAGTGAGCCAAGTATGATGCCCTCATTATCAAGTGAGCCTTCATTATCATCAGAACCATCGGCACAGCCAAGTGAGGAGCCTTCACAAGCTCCTTCGTCCTCTACAGAACCCAGTTTTATGCCATCGGAAAGTTTTATGCCATCAGAGTCAACAGAACCATCGGAGGCTCCATCAATGCTGCCTTCCCAAAATCCTTCTTTATCAAGTGTTCCAAGCGAGTCCGCCCAGCCCAGTTCACAGCCGTCCGAGTCGTCTGCTCCATCCATTTCACTCATGCCTACCTGCACTAGTAAGAGTTGCAAGAGTAGCAAAACTGAAACGAGTAAGAGTAAAACAAATGATGCAAAGGCTAAGAAGGTATCCGGAGAGAGTGGCAGTGCTAAGACTGCTAAGAAGGAAAGCAGTATGTCAACGGATACTAAAAGTTCCAAGACAACCGACTCGGGAGGTGGCGGTGGAAGTCCGAGTAAAAGTAAAGGATCCAAGGGAGCACCATCAAGTCCAACCTCTTCGATAGAAGAAGTAACATCGAATCTTGAGGCACTACCGGTATCCGATTCATCCAATAGTAATATAAAGAGCAGTCCGAGTAACTTAGCATGGATTGTATCCGCCGCTGCCGTGGCATTAGTAGCAATTGTGGGTAGTATGTTCTTCATGGAACGAAGAGGTGGTGTTGGAACTCGTCGGCAACGACGTCGTATTCATCATGATGATGAATCCGAACCGTCACATTATGACTTGGATTCGTTAGTGGAAGAAGAGGTGCAGTCGTTGGCTGATACATTAGAAGCTGAGGGTAAGATGAAGAAGAGTATTGTCGTTCCTCCTGGGCAGGACGAACAGGATGTATTTGATGTTGATGAGGAAATAAAGGATGCACTTGATCAAAAAGATAACAGAGACTACTCAGGGTATATGCCAAGTGCCTTGATGAATATGATGACTAGTTTATCTCCCCGTATGGCTAGCTTGAATGATGCAAGGGAAACGAGTCTCATCGACAAGGTAAGTATATTCCGTTCTTAGTATGCCAAGCTCAAAGTATGTCAGCTAAACAACCATATCCATTTCCTTCTCTCTTTTCCCCTATATATAGACCAAGTCGAATTCAATAGAAACCGAGAAGCAAGACGAACTCGAAGAAGTATCAGCACTTGATATGTCCCCAAAGAAGCTTAAAGAAGCTATCAAACAAAAGGCAGGAAACATCTTCGTCTATGCTCATGGCAAGAGTACCGAGGATATGCTTGAAATCAAGGAGACAATATCCAATCTATCGAATCCTACTGTTCGAGAAGATACATTCTCACCCACCTCCCTCGGCGGATACAGTAACAATCAGTTCAATCTTAACAATGTAGAGAAGAAGATGATTGGTGATCAGTATGATACAAGTGCCCTCATGTCACCATTCACACCCAGAAAAGGGAAAGGGTTTAGCTTTGGTTCACCTACAAGTATGTCACATTTGACAATGAGTACATGTGAACAGCCGAGAGGAAAGCTATACAACGTTAATGCTCCGCCTGGTCCACTAGGTATTATAATTGATACCACATCTGAGGGACCAATGATACATAGTTTGAAACCTACTTCTCAGTTGTTGGGGTTGGTTGATTCCGGTGATGTGATTGTAGGATTGGATGGAGTAGATACACGGAACATGACTGCGGCTACATTTACAAGATTAATGGCCAAACGTAGTCAGGGTGAGAGAACGATAACGTTGATCAGAGGTTTGGCACCCGAAATATAACACCCACGGCAACAACACCAAGATAGTGAAAGATAGAGGAAGAGGAGAAAGGAGCAATCCTCGTACATAGGTAAGACGAGACAGAGTATCCTAGTCACATTATGTGTTCAAAAGATATCAATGAGATATGTAAAAGTAAAGTCATGTATAAGTAGAAACAATGAGTCTATTAGATGTAGCCTTGCTTGCTCTTTATCACAGGGAAAGTAGAAGTAGGAGGAGAAGAAAGTGGAAAAGGACGATACCACTTTATTGGTATCCTACTTTTCCACAAAAAATGACAATATGCAATGCACTCATAGTCCATTTATCGTACTAGATATCATCAATTGGTATCAGAATAATCGTCCATCCATATTGGCGATATACAATTGTAATCAGGTATTAACGCTATTTTGGCTGGTTAGTTTAGCGGTATTTAGAAGTCTAGATATTTAGAGATATTAGTTCAAAGTTAGGCATTAAAAAAAATATTTAAGGTGAACCTTCTTTCTACCCACTAATACAGAGGATAATAATATGAGCACAAGTAGAGTGGAAGTAGGTACACCATCGGTTAATTTATCAGGATGGACTACGACTGATGTTTCCTTTCATGGATTTACAAATCTATCTACAACAAAAAGCAATGAAAATTATGTTATATCACCCGAATTTTCATGTGTTGGTCATCAGTGGAAATTGGAACTTTACCCTGGCGGTGCAGAAAATTCAAAAGAAGGGTATGTTGCTGTTGCTATTGCCAAGCGACCAAATACAAGTATCAAAGTAAAATATGGTTACAGCGTTAGAGACGTAGATGGCAAAGAAGTTGTGCATAGATCTGAAACAAATGAGTTTAGTGCACAAGGTTCACAAGCTCCGAGCAGAATCTTAACAAACTTTGCTAAGAGATCAAAAGCTATGGAATTGTTAGTAGATGGATCGTTAATCATTGAAGTTCGGATGAAGCCTACGTCTACCGGCAAATCAATCACCCAATTTATACCGTCAAACCCAATCAATAAAAATGTTTTACAAAAGTTTATGGACGAGGAAACGGCAGATGTAGTATTTGAGGTTGATAATGGGAGCTGTGAAAGTAAAGAACACGCCAACAAAAAGTCAAAAACAGCTACAACCATGTATGCCCACCGCTTCATACTACAAGACATATCAACAATGTTATCTGAGCTATGCAAACCTGCCCAGGATGGAGGAGGAATTACCACGGTGTCAATTACAGATGTCAAGTGGGAGACATTCAAGCATATACTTTACTATACATATGGTGGTAAAATATCAGAAAAGGATTTAGAGGATAATGCAAAAGATATCATTAATGCTTGTGACAAGTACGGGGTAGTGCACCTCAAACTTGAGGCCGAAGCGGCTTATGTCAAATCAAATGAAATTACAATGGAGAATATGATCGATAACTTGCTCTACGCTGACTCAAAGAACCTTGCATTACTAAAGGAGGCAGTAATGGATTATATCGTTGCAAACAAAGGAGATATTTTGGGCAAGGTATCATTTGATAATGTGCCTGGTAGTACGGTTTCAGATGTTTTGGCGGCCGTGGCAAGAGGGGAGAGTGGGGATGGAAATAGTACAGACTACAACAAAATGAGAGTCGGAACATTGAGGAAGATGCTGGATGAGAAGGGATTGGAAGTTGATGGGTCTAGAGAGGCCATGATTGCTCTTCTAAAGGAACATGATAATAAATGAACATATGATATGTACATTGACTCCTCTCGTGGATACGACGAAGAAGGTAGAGAGAGAAACCGTGGCTCCCATACTTTGTGATGTAATGTAGACCAGTTTGATATATTTTGGACAAAAAGTGTAATAAATACGAGTTTTGTTTGCACAAAGCCCCACTGCACCTCTAAGATGGGATCATTTTAAGGAGTTTTCAGCATGAAAATAAGTACATTGTTGTAACTTGTATGACCACTAGTGCAGATATTCTTGCACACCGTGCAAAACAACTTGCACCGTGCAATTGCATTGTGACATCGCTAAAGAGAGATCAAAAAGAGCAAAAAGGAGGGCATATTTAGGGGTATGGCTCGCTTACATTATAGATTGCATTAGTTGGTAGTACATAGTTGATAGATAGATGTTTCATAATGAATATCGATATGATACATACTATACAATTACACGGTGCTCGTTGTTTTGCAATGATGTGCTCGAATATGTGCTCTCATTGTCATACATAATAACGCTCACTGTAACACGTGCATTGCATTGAGACTCTGAGTACATGAAATCTGCACGCGTTCAGCCCCACATGCCCGCATTCGCTATCGCTCATGCGTGCATTTTGGGGCTTCACTGGTGCAGATTTCATGCACTAAAACCTCACATGCACTGCACTGGTTACAGTGCACGTTATTAAAGTAACAATTGATTGTGTGTTAGTCGACTGCCGACCTATTGTATTCTCTTCTCAACATGAATACACTAACTGAACGATCACCAAGAAGAAGACGTCGTGTACGTCACCACTCATCAATATATCATTATATCAAGTCAAAATGCTACAAAGTACAAAACATTATCATCATCAGTATACTAATTTGGATAGTTGTATCGATGTACTTTGTTGGATCGCTACGGGGTGGTGGATATATAGATTATGGTATGGGTATTAGACAACATTTACGTGTTGGCAGTTCAAATAGACAGTATGATAATGTTTGGATAAAACCAGACTCTCAGCCTTTTGTAAGTTTTATATTGCAATTCACATCTCATCATGTTGGTGCACCTTCTCTCTAATCATATCTCCACACATCACTACTTTGCACACCATATACTATAATATATAGAATGACAAATCAATAGCAACAAAAGCAACACACTTAATAATAGTAGCAGGACACTCGGTCCTAATATCCGGCTCTGTCGAAAAAGCAGCATATGATGATTCAGTATGGTTTGAATATGATTATCAACGCAAAAGAGGATTGCCACAAGCTATTGTATCACATATACAGGCGGGTATACAATTAGCTATACAAGATGAATATAGTTTATTAATGTTTAGTGGTGGTGAAACTAGAGCTAGGACTGGTCCTGAAACAGAGGGTGGATCGGTAAGTTTATATATGTTTTTTATGTGTCTGTGCAGATATGCATACCTTTATTGATTTCTCACCACTATCGTACATATCAATACATACTACATACTATTAAACAACCACAGTACTTTCGAGTAGCCGATGCATTAGAATTATGGAATGGACGAGGTACCATCCCAACTGCCAATGGTGGTGAAACAACAATCAATATAAAGAATAGAATAGTATCAAAACAATCAACAGTACGTGCCAGAACAATAACAGAAGAATATGCCACTGATAGTTATCAGAATTTATTATTCTCAATATGTAGATTTCATGAAGTAACACATACATATCCACAAAAGATATCAATGGTATCATTTACATTCAAACAAACAAGATTTGAAAATTTACATGCCAATGCCATACATTATCCAATACACAACTTTCATTATGTTGGTGTTGACCCGCCATCCTCTACGGGGTTTAATTTAGATGAATCATCGGAGGGTGAAAGGACTAATTCATTGGTTCCGTATCAGACCGATCCATATGGATGTCATACGAAAGTATTACAGCAGAAGAGGATTGAGCGTAATCCATTTGTTAGGATGCCACCGTATGAATTAACTTGTCCAGAAATGAAGGAGATATTGAATTGGTGTGGACCAGATATGATACCGAAGAGTAGTGTACCTTGGGGTTGAGAATTGCTATTAACATAGTTGTTGCACTATACACTGATGGTTTAGAAGGCACGAACTACATTTGAGTCACATTATCAATTACATCTAATAAATATAACAATGGTTGAAACATTGGCATCATCCGAGGTTCCCTTAAGCCTTAATTTTGGCCTTTCTACTGCCTCGATTAAATAACTACCATGTATCATCCACATCCCGTATCAATGCATATACTTAAGATGATAACTAAACACACATATCGAACTGTATTAAATAATTGAACTTTCTGTACAATTTCTTAAAAACTTACAATAGCTACACAATATGAAACGAATATGTTATGTGCCCCCTGACATGGGCCAATGTGTCACTATCTCATCAAGCCAACAATCCCCTTATTGGTCAATGATTTCCCCAGCGTATGCAATACGCTTTCTTTTCGATGTTTGGCCATCAACAACAGTAAAATGCTCGTCTTCATGAGGTTGTTGATCAGACTTCTGCTGCTTTGACTTTGGATGGGAAACAAGGCCAGTAACTGCCACTACATCTGCACTTGTCTGCCCTGAATTAACAAACTTGTATGCATCGTCACCAAACTCTTTTGCAATGAACTTCTTGAAGGCAGCAGAGTACCAACGATTCTAATATAAGGTGAGAGGGGAGGACAAGGGTTGTGATGAGTAAAAGTATAAAAGTGCATATCATGTGCACAAAATCATCTAGGTCTGCACAAGAAGCAGCGGCTTCATCCCTCAGATCAACAGCACAGAACCAACTTAAGCTTACCTTAATATGATTCTCAGATCGGCTTCCTTTGAAGACCTTCGAACTTATAACTGTCCATCGTTTGCCAATATTATGATGACCTTCCCATAACATGAGATCCTGTTTTGTGGGGTATAGAAGTGATAATGAAAAGTGAGCAACACTGTTCGGGGATATATACAAATCACAGCGTGAAACAACATAATACTTACATCCTCTTTACTGAACGGTTCATGACTAAGTGCCGGGTTCAAATGATTCACCCAACGATCACGAACTTGCTTCCCAACACGCCCAGGTAATTCCCTTGACAAGTCACTCCATCTTGTGTATGGATTCTCGTTTGACTGCTCGACAGCCTCCCTAACAATGTTATCTTCCTCCTTAGTCCATTGTCCTTTACGTGATCCAGGCTTGAGGTAACGTACCCATCGTTCTTGAACATCTTCTGGGATCTTGTTACCCCCACATGCTTTATTCAATCTACTTGTCATGGGACCCCAATCCTTTAATGATGTCTTCTTCTTCATTAAGTCCATCAATGTTGAATCTTCTTCCTTCGTCCAATATCCTCCCCCGGGTGCTGCCATCGTCGTACCATGCATGTTGATAAATTGTGGTGCAGGTATCTTACTCTTGGACTTGGAAGAAGAGGACGGTACACTTGACTCTGGTCGGCGACGATCTTGTTGGAATTGTGGACGTACATACTCAGCGGCAGCGGTACTCGATACTATGGCACGATGAGGGTGACCATAATATGGATCTTCTTCGTGGTATGCACCTCCTCGATGACCGGCGGAAGAAGGGTATGATGTTGGATAACCATGTCGTGATTGATAATAGGCATACTCTTCATGACTCATAGGTGGTGGTGCTTGTTGTGACGACGACAAACCACGCTTCCTACCACCATGACTTGACGACGAAGATGTTGAGAACTGGACATGTGTACCCGGTGCCAAACTCTTCCGTTTCTCACCAACCTTACTTAATATACTCTTGGGACTTGGATCTTGATCATCAGCACTACTTCCACTACTGCCCGGACGTTCACTTTCACCCGAGCCTCCAGTAGTTGAATGGAGTACACTATCCGAGAAACTAAATGCCGATCCTAACAAATTGTGTACATCATTACCAAAACTATGTCCTCCCGTCGAACCCATACCACTACAGACGCTCCATCCTGCCAATGGTCGACCTGCACCGGCGGTATCCCATGATGGCATGGCACCTAGTTCTAAACTTTGATGTGATTGTTGACTTTGATTAGTGGCCGAGTCGGTAGGTGATGGACGGTTATCTAATGCCATGGCGGTGGGCGATGGATTCATGGATATATCACTCAACTTTCGACGACGTTTGGCTGGTGGGTTGGCATATTCATCATCTTGAGGCTCGACCATTGGTTCCATCTTGACGGCACTATTACTCTTGACTTGCTCCTTCGCTGACTTGACATCATCATCATTCGACTTAGAAGCTGATAGTGATAATAGTTGATGAGCATGCATTAGATCACCACCATCCTTGTCTCCTGTTCTTGCTGCTCCTTCAGATCTTGGGGTATTGCTAACCATGACAGGTGGCTGTACAACAGCTAAACTTGCCCTGGTGGATATAGTTGATGCACTTGGTGAATTATCATCTTCGGGATTAGCACCTTGAGCTGTATGGACATTTGATAATCGTGCAGGGTGCATATGAGGTGGTGGATGGGAATGATAATGTTGTGGCGGTGGGTAGTGATATGGCGCTGTTGCATGTGGATGATGATACGGATGATGATGCCCGTAATGATGCGGAGAAGGTACATGATGTGGCGGCGGATACATCATATTCCGTGGATGATACCCCATCATCATTTCATTCATACTATTTTCATAATGATGAATGGCATGTGTGGCGGCACGTGAACTACGAGTTGAGGATGGTGGCTGTTGTTGCTGCTCGTCGGTTGGTGAATGTGATAAACTTGAGGTATGTGACAATGTCGACGGTACTTGTTTCAAATCACTTTCCTCGACATCTTGTGGCTTCTTCTCCTCTGTACTTGACTGCTGCGAGGTTGTATTCTTGGGGGTCTGAACAGCCGACGAACCCTCAACAGCAGCCTTCTTGGACACACCAGTATCATCAGCCTCTTTCTCGGTCTGAGCAGCTCCTGAACTTTCATCAGTAACCTTGGAAACATCTGTTAATTCACTCTTGGTCATTGTAAGACGTAACATTTCATCCTTCGTTTGATGCCACGATGCAGCGTCATCTTCGTTTGATTCACTTGATTTAAGTGATGGTTGATTTGGTATTACTCCCTCTTGTGTTGATTCTGTGTATGATTTGGGTTTAAAATAGACAAGGGAGTGGGGTTAGAGTTGGACGAAGTTTGATAAGGTATAAAAGTGACACAAGATGTGCAGAACAACAAACGATAAGAGGTACAACTTACCACCAACACTACCACTTCCATTACTCGTAACAACACCAGGACTCTGCATGCTTTTCATTAAAGCCTTACTACTTCCTACTACACCTTCATTTGAAAAACTAGATGATACAGCATGTAAACTACCATCCTTGGACCTGTCCTCTGTGGATGGGACTGTTGATAATGGAACTTCTTTATCTTGATAACTCCCTTGATATCCTGTGGTATTACCATACGTAGCTTGAGGAGGTGCACGATGTGGTGCCACAGCAGCACTATAGCCAGGTACATTATATTGATGATGATAATTCGATGGACTACCATAATACCCACCTGCTGCTGCTTGAACTGGATGTGGGGGTGGATAACCCTCATAATGCGATGGTGGATACCTTGGGCCTTCATAATAATGATACTTCTCATGGGAATTAGAATACTTCTGTACAAACTGAGGCATAGGTTGGTGATGATTATAACTCGTTGACGACGAGGTACCAGAAGCCAAAGGATGATGTGGATAATTGTGTGTAGGCGAACTTCCATTGTAATAACCATCATACCTATGAGCATTAACATACTGCTTTTGTTGTTCATAAATATTCCGTTGCTGTTGCTGACTATAATTCCTCTGAGCATCACTTGCATCTCTCTCCTTAATCCTACGTTGTCTCTCATTCTCACCTTCGACATATGATGTTGAATAATTACCCAATTCAGCCTGTATACGTCGTTCATTGGTATTAATAGTTGAATAACGAATTGGCCAATATTGTTTAATAGGTTTACTACGAGCTGGTGGATTGGGGTTTAGTTGTTTACCTATTGGATTTGGACCGCTGATCGTATTTGCTGTGGTAGTCTTACCTTCTTTTGATTTGTTATTAGTAGCAGTAGTGGTGGTAGTAGTTGTCGAAGTGTTGTATGGAGACTTGTTGCAATGTTTTGGAGTTTGTGCCTCTGTAATTTTAGTAGCCGTTGTTGGTGACATAATTTGAGAATTACTGCTGACGGCTTTATCGGGAGTTGGTACCTTCTCCTCATTATTATCAGTAGCAGTAGTAGATTGTGGACCGTTTATAATCTTGATAGGGGAAGTTACTGACAATAGTTGCCTACTACTACTATCTTCTACTTGATTATCTTCGACTTCTTGTGTAGAAGAGGCAGCCATATCAGCAGAAGCATGAGATGCCGCAGCCAGCGCCAATAGTTGTTCAGTACATGTTGCTGTTTTTGGTGTTATCTCTTCTATTGATGTTGTACGGGGAGTTGTTGTAGAGGATACAATATAGCTATTCATGGAGGTAGCGAGGTTTGGAGTATTGCTTGACATGATTATTCCTTTGAGAATTTGCAATACTATTCTAATTTCAATGGGAGTTTCCTTGGATTAATTAGTATGAATATAGCACACAATCAATAGTATGATGATGTATGACAGTTGGTTATTGCAAATTATGAGCTATCAACAAGCTGTTCGCCGTTTTTGGCGCATAGCGTCGGTTAGGTCAGTTAAAGATTGGTTTGTTATGTTGTTGTTGTATAAGCGAGTAGCGAGTGATGTCAGTTGGGTCTAAACGAAATTTCTTGTAATCTCTTTCGAAGGATACCTACCTACCGCCAAGTCTAGATGTACGCTTGGTAATCAAAAGGTTGATAGTTGGTATTATTGCCAGCAGCATCATCATCTACTTGTTCAGTAGTGCGTGGTAACAGTCCTCATTTTAAGTACACTACTCAAACAAGAGAGATGCAGGATACCCTAATGACTACTAATGAAACTATGATAACTGAGACTGAGACTCAGAGTGCAGATTCTATGTAGTTCTATTGTCATTATCCGAAGGTTCATGGTTATTATATTGGTGTTGGCGTATCATGTGTACTATATCTATATGCCTATAGTTATGCTTATACTCCGCCTGTGATGATTGACTCATTGCATTGCATAGGATACTCTCTTTCCTAGCTACATATGCCTATTATCTCCGTCTCCATTTCCCATCTCCTTCCTCTATCATATCCGACCACCCTCTAGCCCTATGTGTATATGTTTATCATGCAGATGATGAAGGTAAAAGATATGGTAGAACGTGCTGGATAACAATGTCGGCTCCACAACTGATACGGCACTGGCTCCGATAAGGTTCGTCAGCTCCCTCCTCCTTCCTCAATCTCAATCTCCTCCACTCATCCGACGACTTAGCTTCACTAATGTTATTCTTCCATAGTGCCAGTTCAAGCACTGCAGTAGCCTCCTTCAGACTTTGATACTCAGTCTCATATTGTCCAAGCATCATTTGGACTTTAATTTGGAACTCAAATCTTTTATCTCTAGAACAATATGATCCAGGTATGTCGGTGTTACAGAAACGCATTATGACGGATAGAAGGAGTCCCGATTATGAAGAAAGATACCGTAAATATTCTTTCTTGTTGAACTTTTGTTTGTAAAGATATGCACACTGATGTTGTGCTTATAATAATTTAGAATAAAGAATAAAGAGAGATTAATCGTTAGATTATACTTGTTTAGGATTGGTTATATATACCTCCGTGTATATCTATATCATCTAGGTTTTCATAGAGGACGGGAAGGCCATCCACCCTTCTTAATCTCAAGTCTACCGGCTTTGCTAGGCTGCCAAGTAATCTTGCTTGACGTAGTAAAGGACACTGACAATTGGGCTGATGTTTAATCTTATTCATCGCAATCCAGTATAAATACTTTAATTACACAGAAAGTCAGTTTCTGTGAGAG
>Ga0214478_101458_pt1 | contig 11738 bp, 9 predicted proteins | sample M1_20Mar14CPVII9_2_FD_178001 | JGI IMG/M metagenome (GOLD analysis project Ga0214478, IMG submission 178001) | Marine eukaryotic communities from Monterey Bay, California, United States - M1_20Mar14CPVII9sort6BwellD7 | ecosystem: Environmental > Aquatic > Marine > Unclassified | place: USA...
ATTGCAATAATAGTGATAAATAAAAGACCGTGGTCGGCGGCGTGATTGACCATGGCTATGTACTTCATTTCATACTATATTGTCTCGAGAGGTGGTTTTGATGCACCTTAAATTCTAGGCTACTATGAATTGACCATGATAACATGGATTAAATTAAACCACACTCTACAGACATTTTATATGTATCATTTAACGGTTCTCTATCAATTTATAGCCGTCCACTATTGTTATTGGTGATGTTATATTGATATTAGTATTACTAAGTTGCAAAAGGATACCAAAAGCAGCAAAAAGTCAAAATTAGCAAAAACTCATAAATGGTAGCAGTAGCGACGTCGATAGCTCAATCCACCGACGGCTGCATACTATATCCAGCATACCATCAGATAGAGCTGCTTCTTGCCTTTCATAAACATCGCCATATGTTGTGTGAATCGAAGAATTGACTTCGTATTGACCAGTGAAAAAAGGTATACGATCTGGTAGGTCTACCTACCTGAATTTTGAACAACAAAGAGATAGGTAGATGGAGGAGGAACAAACGACGCGCTATTATATCCAACCATAACGACTACTGAAAATGATACCTCAATTAATGATGCTAAGTATTGCAACAAACCTGCTATTTATTATTTCGGCTCAATGTAGTGACGCCTACACTACATCATTACGTATACCCACAACATCAATATCAAAACACAATCGTCATCATCCTAATTTTAGATGGCAAACCTCCACTCAACTTCAATCCTCAACAACAACAAGTGCAACCACCTCTCTAACATCTACATCAGATGATAAAGAAGAGAATATAACAACACGTGACCTCCTCTCACTAGATTATATACGATCAACATTAATACGACAGGAGGAAACTATTATATTTGCATTAATTGAACGCAGTCAATTTCGTCAAAATGATATATGTTATGTACCGGGTGGTGTGCCTGGATTGGGTGTACCGCCGGGTAGTAATGTAGATGAGAATGAAAGTGAGGAAGATTTTAGCTTTTTAGATTTCATGTTCACTGGAACGGTATGTTATTGTGCGTATGTGTTATGTGTGTGCATGTGATGTGATTGTATATTTTACTTTGTATATTGAAGATTAGAGCTCTTATATTAATACAAATTCTAACGCAACACAACACACACTACAGGAAGCACTTCATAGTATAGTACGACGATACGAATCACCCGAAGAACATGCCTTCTTCCCATCCCGACTACCCAAACGATCCAACTCACTCTCTGAATTAGATTATCCAAACCTATTATCCAATGATGAAGCAATCAATGATTTAAATTGGAATACAATATTGAAAGAAAAGTATTTAAATGTTATTGTGCCATCTATTGCTAATAAGGGTGATGATGAACAACATGGAAGTACTGTATTATGTGATATAGCTGCATTACAGGCATTGAGTAAACGTATACATTTTGGTAAATTTGTTGCTGAGAGTAAGTATCAGAGTAATCCAAGTGGATTTCAAAAGTTAGTTGATGATGGAGATGCAGATGGTGTAATGGAATTATTAACTAATGCTAAGGTGGAGGAACAGGTATTGACTAGAGCACGCCTCAAAGCTACGACGTATGGCCGGGAACCCTTAATGGCAAGTATGCCAAAAGTGGAAGGTAATGATGATGATAATGCATCAATTATTGCCGCGGCGGCAGCATCAGCAGTAGTTACGGCAATGGAGGCAATGAAGAAGAGTGACGATGATGATACACAGATTAAAGGGAAGGTTGATCCAGTTGTTATTGAAAGTATTTACAGAGAACTGATTATACCCATGACGAAGGATATTGAGGTTGCATATCTCTTCTTGAGATGTGGTCGTGAACCGCCAGTTGACTATGCTAGTGATCGTATGAGTGTGGATGTTACAGAGCTAAGTCTCTGAGTATATTGCACTGTCATGGTAGAGTAATAGTCTTGGGCATCACTCAATTCTTATCAAGGTGAAGTAGACTCTGAGCATGCTAAGCTACATCTCTCTTGCTAATGTCTCTCCATGTATTCAAACTGAGAAGTAGGTACCAACCACTGACGGACCACTCTAAGCCTGTATCCTACTCTCATAGTAATTTTCTCACATTTTCTACGAAAGCTATCTAGGTTCATAACACATCATACACATCACTTCCTTTCATTACGCCTTGTTGCAATCACTACCTATTATTATCGGCCAATCACTGCACGCGTTACATGCCTCTCTAGTTCATTATTTAAGGATATATCGGCTCACGTAATCTCAAGAGGAAGAACATAAATATCAAGTTAAAGTTCACAACCAATATAACACATCATTGCCTTTCCATCTGTGAAGCCCTGGCCGTAATTGGTAATCATATACATATCATACAATACCCAAAACTATCAAGATAAAACATGGCATCACGTTATGGCCGCAAAGGAGAGTTTTCTCCCAATGATAAACAATTAATGTCAAGTACTAACCAATGGCAAGACACATCAATTGAAAACAAAAGTAGCAAGCGAAGTAGGAAACTTAAACAGTCAGGTATACCTACTGTTGTACATTCACCTAACAATAAGAAACAAGCTGCTGATATTTGCAAAACAACAAAAAGTATTCCTAGCAATATCATGGGCACCCCTGGATCTACCGGAGAAGAGGGGTGTAAAGTTTGTAAAAAAGATTCAGACCACTCTAATCTTCTACTTTGTGAACACTGTAATGATGAATATCACATCTACTGTTTGAACCCACCATTGCAATCAGTACCAGAAGGGGATTTCTTTTGTGGTAAGTTTATATTAGAGTGTATATTGCTTGTGTAGATTGGATAGTTTGATATTCAGCTTAACTGCAATGTAGAAAATGTGATGTGACTTAATTTGTATACTTATAATATTATATGTATTCATCTCTATTTAAAAACGTTTAGACAATTGCAAACGATTATATGGCAGGAAAGATGACGATGGATTGGATGCTTTAGTATCAGCTTTACCTCCGGAGTTTACATCAAGGTTTGGAGAGATTGTATGGGCAGCGGGAGGTGTTGGTTTTGGTTGGTGGCCTGCTTGTGTTTACGATCCTCGGTTGACAGTGGGAGGGGCAAGACAATTGGCAAGGAAGAATCTGGGCAAACGTCACCTCATTTACTTCTTTGAGTGTAACGAGGCACCCTTCACGGTACTCGGGGATAATCGATTAACAAAGTGGGAAGATGGGTTTCTTGAGGAATATGATCTCGGCAAGACAGCTAAGACGGGAGGAAAGGGGCGATACTCTCATTTCGAGAGAGCCATGCACGTTGCTCAAATGGAGCACGGCCGTCCGATTGAGGTTAGGATGGATTGGAATCATCAAGATATTCCCCCACCATCTAAAATCCCCAAGAATCACAAGTTGTCTCCAGAGCAGCAAAAGAAGAGAAAATCACCCACCTTTAGACGGTCATCGTCTTCTGGTATTGAAGGTGGTGTAAACAGGAAGAACTTGCACTTTGCAATTGATGCATTAAATGACCAAGGTAGATCCCATGCGATTGAACCTTCAGAAGATGGGGTATTGGTTTGCAAGATATTGAGAAGACTCCCCGCGGGGTTAGGATGTACAGCAACATCCGAGGGTATTGAATTTAGTAGTAATTTGGGGTTCATTACTCTCCCATCACGAGCATCGGCAACATTTGATGCAATCCGTCGGGCTGTGGAGAGCGATTTAGATGATGATATGCTACCTACTGATGATAAGGGTAATAGAAAAAGATGGAAGTTTTATGTGCCAAAATTAGGGCCAATGAGTGTGAAGCAAGAGGGTAGTCTCGGAAGTGCGGTAAGTTGTATTTTATGTTTTGATGCGCTGTGTTTCATGAACTATTTGGCTATATTGGTGTCTAATTATTATACTTCTTTCCCCATACCAAATCAAATATAGCTTGACTTTTTAAGAGGCACCACCGATGATATTCAGTTGGGGAATGGCACTTCGTCTAATCCTCTCAAGGTTATTATTATGGATGTTTGAAGACTTATGATGGTTTTTGGGATTGTGCATCGGCTACGGCTTGAGGTTAGAAAAACTTCTGTTCTTCTCCAACCCAAGACAACAATGAGATCACTCAAGGAGAAAATTTCCAACAAGTGAAGACAAATTCATCCAGGAGATATACAAGAGACAAACTTATACAATAGTGTACAATAATATGAACTAATACTCAGTTAGTTCTACCATTATCACCCCCAAAATGATCAACAAAGCCCGCATAGGGGGATTTCCCCCGGCGCTTATCATTTACCCCATTCTATCAGCACATTAGTAGCTCTTGCGGACTCGCTTCTCACTACGTCCCTGTTTTCCTCCGCCGCCACGCAATTCTGCAATTGTTTGGTTCTGCTTGGCAATGGTTTCATTTGATGACTGGAGTTTATCACTCAACTCACCCACCTTCCGTTTATAATAATTCATATCATTTGAATTGTTATTATCAAGAGAACGGGCAAGACTAATAGCAGCACGAGAGTCACGTTCCATGCTGTTCTTTTCCTGGGAGACGCGAGTAAGACGAGTCTTTGTCGTCCTTAGTTCTTCCTCCAACAATGATTGCTTACGAGATTCATTCAATTCAATCCTAGACTGATCTCGTTCATCACGTAAATCATTCATATTCTTACGAAGACGTGCCTCAACTTGTGCAGTACGGGAATTATTCCTTGCATCAGCCTTGCTTGATTCCACCGCACGTAACAAGTTTGAGAGGGAGGCACGGTTTTCCTCGTCAAGTGCTTGAAGTCTAGCAGCCTCACGTGATTTAGTCTCTGCCAATTCTTTAGCTTGAGTGAGCTGTCTTTGTGTACTATCCAAATCCTTGAATGCTGAGAGGCCACACTGGATAAAGTTATCTAATTCCCCCACAAGTAAACTAAGCGTTTTTTCCAAATTATCATCTACACTGTTTCCCGAAGAAGCCTGCCAAATCTTTTCAATACGTGCTGTAACATCTCCAATATTAGGTGGGGTATTATCGGCAGTGTCGTTTGTGTTTAGTACTACACCGCCATCCTCTCCTGTATTATTATTATCGTTCGATTGAATCATCGTTTCTTTTTGAGCGTCAGCGTTATTATTATTCTTCATTTGAGTAACGGCGTTTGTATACGCGGCTTCCGCCATTGATTTAGGAGATAATTCAGCCATTATTATTTATGATTAGTTTGTTTATATTCGATGCTATACCTTATTTTAATATTGTGTTGTGAGATGCCGTGTGAGGTGATGTGAGCTTCGCTTTTTTGTATCATACATACCTCGGAGATCGGGACTCATTTTTTGCACAGATCATTAAAAAATACTACATAGTTGACATCCTATCACTATCTCAGCAAGCAGCCACTCCGCATTACATATTCCTCTTGCGGTATATAATCATATCACCAACATGCCGTCGTCAAGGAAGAGAAACAAAGGCAAGGAACGCAAAGCTAAGGCGTTGATGGCTAAGGAGGAAAAAGAAGCCGATGTTCGTCGCAAATGGTTGTCTTGGGCATCCCCAAAAGATGTTGCTTGTTGTCATTCGATGAAGACAATACCTGCTCAAGATCATGTTGTCTCAAAGTTTATATCAAAACTTTGGGAACCGTGGTCGGAAGGCGAAAGACGTACGAATTCAACCATAGAACGCTTTACCCCCGCGACTTTGGCCAACCTAGAGAAATCATTTTCCAATATGCCGATGGTGTGGCAAGATGAGGACCTTCGTCAAACTGCCATCAATGTTCTGCTTAGTATCGGAGTGAATATCCTTTTATATAGGCTTGATCACCCTATATTAGTTGAAATGGCCGCTACCCAAATTGCACTTCTACAGAATTATGATGGAAAGGGTGATTATAAATCAGTCATGTTTGCAGCAGCTCAAGTCATCAGAGATGTAAGTGGGGGTGGTGAACGACATACTATTAGATTCTTTGCAAAGAGAATTACCTGCTCTTGTCTGAAGGCTTTGAACTCGCAAGTGAAGAAAGAGCAACCGAAGACAGGCATTTGCGACGGTTGCTTGCGTGTTGCTAAACGTGAGACCTTGATGGTATGCAGTCGTTGTAAACTTGTTCAATTTTGTAGCAAGGTAAGCAAGCTGTCTGTATTCATTATTTTGCCATTGTATTCTGCACTTATGATATGATGTTTTGAACTTTTACTAACAAACTGGATCGTCTCTCCTCTCGTGGGTTTGACGTTTGATACCTAGGCTTGTCAAGTTGATTATTGGCCAAAGCATAAGCAGATGTGTGATAATGATGTCCAACATTCAAAGCATAGTAAATCTACTTCCAGTTGCCAAACCGGGGATTTGTGATGGTTGTTAGTATCTTGTCACTTGATTATGTATGCTCATAAGAAAAAGTAAATATCCTTTGAGTAAAGCGTCGGATACTATCCAGTTGATTCTCATTTCATTGTATGTTAGTTGATGATAAGTTTGTTGTGTACATGGGTGTCTCTCTTCAATCTCTCTATTCAGGCTAGCAACATTTTGCTAAACTAAACATGATCTGACGTCCCATCAGTATCAGTAGTAACTATATGCCTCATTAGCCGCAGCAGCTTTGTCCCTTTGATCACTTTTGATCTCATGTAAGTATTCTTGATAAGCTTGTAATGCTTTGGAATAATCTTCTTTTGTTGCCACTTTAAGCTCATATAGTTTGTGGATACTCTTCAAAGAATCAGTATTTCCACCCCTTGCTGCAATCATGAAATGTTTTAATGCTCTATCGAAATTGCCAGCTCTTCCCTCATTCACACCTAGACTAAACCTTGCGTTTACATTTCCTCCCATGGCAGCAAGCTCATAATAATAGACGGCCTTCTTTTTGTCAATCTCTACACCTTCACCATTCTTATAAGTATAACCAATATGGGTATAAGCTGCCATAAAACCAAACTTTGCTGCCCTATGCCAACATTCTAACGCCTTGACATAATCTTGAGGAAAACCGCGTGACCCATCTCGATAGTCGCATCCTTGATTATATATTGCTGATGGATCATCTAGATCCAATCGTTTCTTTATTCTTTCCATATTCTCCTCGTTTGAAGCAGGATGCGGGGTTCTACAAAAACCACACTTCCTCTTCTCAACTTTATTGCCTTGACTATCATAGACAGGTGCATGCATACATCCACAGCATATAACTTTTCCGCAGCATGGCATGTAAGTCCTTCCCGTCAGTAGTGAAGGTAGAAGCAGAAAACAAATTGGGCAATCTTCCTCTGGCGGGGGTTGTTTGAACAACTTTTTATCATATAACTCGGCCACATACCTCTCACAATGTTTCTTATGTTTTGATCTATGCTTCTTTTTGCAAGCGGCGTTGCAATACTTTACTTGTTTACATTTGTTGCATATATTCATATCATTACTATTACCCTCCTTGCCACAATTGGCACACGCAGATGTATCATCCAACACAGTCACACTGTCAATACCCTCGGTAATGGTATCAACGTTATTTTGTTCACATGATGTGCACTCTTTTTTGCTCGAGTTATTTTTATCCTTGATACCGACATATTGTTGATCGTTAGTATTATCAGTTGTAATCATATTATCACGAATTAATCCATATAATTATAATAAGCTCTCTCACCCCTCTGTTCTAGGCATTGCAATACTCTTCGTCAAGGGGAAGTGATAAGCGGCTACTCACTCTAATGGCGATGTCGCATCAGCTTTCTCGCACAATTCTCAAAAATTTAGGCAACTAGGGGACTACTCCTTTCTTGAACTCATCACTGTCACACTTGTGAACAGATAACGCACTCTATTACATTCTATTGAGCTAGGATAGCATAAAGGAGGTCTCAAATCACACAAGTAAACTTTATTATATATGAAACTCTATGTAGACCAACCACTATCTTCTCTTGCATTGACGAACAAATATCTAAATTTAAATACATTCCAACTCAAACATTAAAGATCAACATCTTCTAAAACACCAGGAGACCGTGGGCTTGAGGGATCTCCACTCTGCTGCTTTGGAAGCGGGGTAGCTGTGTGCTTCTTAGCCTTTGTGGATCGACTACTAGTCGAACCGGATGAACTCTTCATTTTGCTTACTGGCTCGTCACTTTCAACTCGTAAGTTGAACAGTACCTTGCCAGTCTTGTCATCAACACGAGCATTACCCACGTACTGTTGAAGCTCTTCTAAATCATCGGGTAAAGTTCTAATATTCTTGATGGCCGGTAAAGTAGACGTCTTGTCGTACGGCAGCAAGTGTGTATTAGGAAACTTCTTTAACATTCTTGAGAGGTAGGCAATCGCCAGGGCTCGTAGATCAACTTGATTCAAGGGCTTCCCTCCACAATCCTTCTTGACGGTAAAGACGGAAATGTATCGAGTGCTCGAAGTACCTCGAGGGCTCTCAAGTGGGGAGACTCCACTACTCTTGGATGAGTAGGAGTTATTACCCCCAGGCGTGCCGTACCTATCCTCAGCGGCTTGGACTAGGCTAGGCACACTCAGTTGATCCTTCGAGTCGAGAGCAGTCTCTGCCGCAGTGCCTTCATCCATTTCATCACTCGTCTTCTTCAGTTGGATGGCATAATCACGATATCCACGACCCTTTTCCAAATCACCAAAGACTAGATTGTCAATATTCAATTGACGAAGACGATACTTGTTGTATCCATATCGTGATCCAAATACCAACATTATCAACCCAACAATGGAGCAACTTAATCCAATAGCCAATCCTGACCAATTGAAACTAGACGATCCACCTTCACTTCCAGCACCACCCTCGGCGTATCCATTTGGCTGCAGTGTTGTATCGAGTTCAACACTCTCGATATACATGCCTTCCTCCTCAAGTAGATCAATATAGTATTCTAATCGTTCATTCTCAAAACTAGCCTTGATGATACTTTCCATATCCTCAACTGTGGGTACATCAACACCCTTGCTAAAGTATAATACGCCGCCAAGGACAATCTCATGATCTACTTCTGTCAGTACACGACGGTCACGACGACGACGATCTTCTTCCAATACCATCATACTCATACGAGCCAAGTCCCATCCTTGTGTGCGGAATGAATGTGTCAAGTGTGCCTGAGTAACAGACAAGGCCGTCTCATCATTATATCCGCTAGTAACCTTTAAGAATCGTAGTCCAAATGGTTCCATTGCTACCATCTCCTCACCTTGAGCTGATAGTAATGGTTCCTTGAAGTCATCAGGTTCACCAGTTGGTGAGTATGTCGGATAGGTATTGCCATCATCATCGTCGTCATCAACAATACGGTTGGCAGGCGGAGCTCTTTCTACCTCATTACAATTGGTAATGTCTTCACCACCAGGAATAGCACAACATTCTGCCAAGGTATCAAAGACCAATCCTCCATCTACAAGCACCGATGGATAATCTGCATTATATTCACATGTTTTCACACCTTCATCATCTTGATATGGCCAATACTTGGCGTCTCCTTCACCTTCTGACTCGCCTTCACCAATACCATCCTCAGGTTTACTAGGTGGAAGTAAGACAGCATCAATAATATGTACAACACCATTACCTCCCATAATATCAGCCGTTACAACATTGGCATTATTAATCATAACACTTCCGTCTTCATTCACGGTAACTTGTACATCTTCACCATTCAATGTTGCAATTGGCGTAGTAACCAAGTCAGAACTCATTATCATACCATTTACTGCATGATAGGTTAGTATGCTTTGTAAATCTTCAATGTTTTCAGGATTTAGTAATGTTTCTAATGTGCCTTCTGGTAGATTCTCAAAGGCTTCATTGGTTGGTGCAAATACCGTGATTGGTCCATCACCTGATAATGCATCAACTAAGTTGGCAGCCTTTAGTGCAGTAACCAATGTTGACAAGTCTTCATTACTTGAGGCTACATCCACAATCGTACCTTCACCTCCTCCGACAACAGCAGAAGTTGGTTCCATTGTTAGCATGGTATTCAAATCTTCAGTAGGTGTTAATCCATCAGCCGGTGAAGGAACTGGAACAGACTCTTCTTCGTCTTGACAACCCTGAGGATACTTATCACAACATTCATCTTTAGTAGCAAATGTCTCAGCACCCTCCATGGTAATATTCGTTAGTTCGCCTGGAATGAAGGTGCATACTTGTTCATCTGCAGTGTATAGATAGAATCCTTCTTCCTCATCGGATGAAGTTACAGGAGAGGAAGGATGATCCTTGGCAGCCTTTCCACTACCCTTCCATACTGGTCCATGATCATTCCACCTATTGTCAGATGCTCCGCCCCATTCAACATGTGTCTTACTCGACTTAGTCTTACTCGACTTACCACTCTTGCTTTCCTTCTTGACCGGAGCTCCTCCCCATCCTGTAGGTTCCTTGATGAAGTATTCAGTTAATGGCTGTTTCTCTGCCTTTGGTTTCATTGATTCACTTACAGTAGAAGAAGTGTCGGAGCTTGGTGAATGCCATGATGCATCATTGGAAGAATGTGCAGCTTCCTCCTTCTTGACTGGTGGTGCCGACCATGTTGTCTTGACTGCCTTTGCGGCACTACTCCAAGAAGAAGTTCCCTTGATTGGCTGAGAAGTAGCTTTACCTGCCTTACCTCCAGCAGCATGCCATCCACTTGACGCAGCCCAACTATCATGAATGTCGGTATTGAGATGACTAGCATCATCCATTCCTACCCAGCTACTATCATTTGCCTCTTCATCAGCACTAATATTAGCATCAATTGTATCCTCGATAACATGTGAACTATCCCACCATTCACCTCCGCCCCATTCACCACCATGAGCAGCTGCTTTGCCACCCTTACTTCCGCCTACATTATGAGTAGGACGAGGACCAGTATGTCCACCATTCTGTCCATGATGGATTGGCAACTTACCCCCTTTACCTCCTTGATGGATTGGTAATTGTCCTGTCGGCTCGGGATGGACTTGATAGACTGTTGCCACCTCCTCTTCACTCTCTTCATATCCTTCCATACCTTCTTCGTATCCTTCATAATCTTCCTCATCAGCATTAGGATAGTCTTCACTATGTGTAGTACCCATATCAATGCCCTCTTCTTCAGTATATTCGTTCTCTACTTCATATTCTTCATCAGTTTCTACTCCCCATCCGGCACTTTCCCACTGTAATGGAGTTGATTGTGCCTTACTTCCCTTGGAGTAGCCAAAACCACCCCATTCTGTTCCCCATTTTTCGTTGGTAGCAGCAGTAGAAGCTTTGCCACCCTTACCTCCTCTTCCATTGTTTGGTCGAGGTCCGGTATGGCCACCATTTTGACCGTGATGATTGTAGTTTGGTTTACCAGCTTTTGCGGGAGAATATAGTGTATCTTTTACTATTGCTAGATTACGCTTATTATGTTGTTGTTGCTGTTCATCGGTGGATATCAGAGGGGATGAGGCATTGGTAGTAGTAGCTAGGAGTAGTGTCAATGCCACACTTCTTTTCCAGTATGATGCTCCCATCATGTATATTAAATATTATGTGAGTAGATATACAGAGCTTTTATTATTGTTTGTGTTTATATGATCCGCGCTTGAATATAAAGCCACTATTAATGGAAGCTCGATATCACCTCCGTGTTCTATTGTACTACGGTGTGCTTATTGCTGATGTACTAGATGGCTGTTCATCATCTCGTTCTCACACACCTCGGCCTCAGTCAAATCAAATTTTGCAATGAAAATTATTGAGTTTATTACAAGAAAGCTAT
>Ga0214478_101459_pt1 | contig 11734 bp, 8 predicted proteins | sample M1_20Mar14CPVII9_2_FD_178001 | JGI IMG/M metagenome (GOLD analysis project Ga0214478, IMG submission 178001) | Marine eukaryotic communities from Monterey Bay, California, United States - M1_20Mar14CPVII9sort6BwellD7 | ecosystem: Environmental > Aquatic > Marine > Unclassified | place: USA...
GGAAGATGATGATGTAGAAATGAAGGATAATGACGAGTCCACAAAAGATAAGGATGATGACAATGTTGCTAAAACAGCATGGGGTGACATTATGTTTGAGAACCTTCTCCACTCCTTAGCCCAAGCATTACTCCACTCCTCTTGGAATCTCCGCCAAGGACTAATGAAGGGGCTATTTGCTCTTATCACCAAGATGGGATATGAATGGGCACAACAATATGAAGTTGAGATCTTGCAGTGTGCTATGTTTGTTGTGAAAGATACTCCTGATGGTATTGCAATTGCATCAGAGCAATCTGTTCGTTTCTTTTTACAAGTTTCTTGGTTCTTCTTTGATGGCCCATCCAAGTGGAAGGAGTCTAATACACTTGTTCGGGATGTACTGTGTCCAATGTTGGTTGATAAGTCATCATCATCTACTACTGAATTGAATGAAACCGAAATAACTGATCGTGATCCAGTGAAGGTTAAGGTTGCATCTCTTACTCTCATACTATCGGAGATTACATCTAAGAAGCCCTTGGTTCGGTAAGTGTTACACACAAAAGAAGTAATTTAGCATCCGAATGAAGTTTGTATCACTCACATTCACCCCTCTTCATTCTATTTAGGTTTGTAGTCAGGCATACATTACGAATGTTAAATCGAGATGGTACCTCACTTGAAGCATTGCTTACTGACCATGTTAGTTCTCTGAAGAAACTACTCTTCCCCAAACTTTTGCGGATATTACCTCTTCCAAATCAATGTGCAGTTATTGAAGCATGTGCATTCATACTAAACAGAGCACCCAAACTCATTCCCATTACGGACAAGGTGAGCGCAAGTTGTTGATTTCTCAAGTTTGTCTACTTGATCGGTAGAGGAGACTGTTTGATTTTGTGCATATGATATGCTCTTTTTTTGTAGGGGTATCCTAGGTTGGGTATCCCGATGTCGAGTATCCTCAGCTGTTCTCACTCTCAAATTGAACCTCTCTTCTTCAACTATAGAGTCTTCTTGGTTTCACTGCGGAGTTACTCAAGATGATTTCCATAGCTGATCAGCACGTCTCGGATCCTAAATTTGGTAGTTGTGTTCTCATTGATAAGAATGGGCTTGCAGTGAAAGAGGATGGCACCCAAATGAGTCATCATATATTTACTGTCCAACCATCATCTCTTTTCCTAAGAAAGAGTATGGTTCTAGAAGATGAGTCCTTTGGTGGACGTATTGAAGTTCCAGCTGAATTAACACAGGGTGTACAGCTTCGAGTGTCTACTTTGCAGGTATTTGAAGGTATTATTCGGGGCTTTCCTGATGAGTTTTTTGACGCATTGCCTGACTCAAACATTGGTAACTTACGACCACATGTAAGTCTATCGTTTGATCATTCTTTGTATATGTGCATAAGTTGACTCGATCTTACCCGTCACATTTGTCTTCTTCCTCCTCTCCTCAGGCTTTGGCATTAATGTTTCGAAGTCTCATCGCGGACCCTATTGAAGTTTGCATTGCTGGTGAATCTGCATTACGAAGTGCACTATCATCATCTTGTGAAGCCGATCCATCAAGCAAGGAAACAGAAGAAGGGTCTGTGTCAACAAAGCAGAGTGATTTTAGACTGTCAAAGGAGTTGATCCAAGAGAGTATCAAACCTGTACTTATCTCGTTCAAATCAGTGTCACAGCTATCTATTCCTCTCATGAGAGGCTTGTCTCGTTTGTTAGGTCTATTGTCTTCGTGGTTCAACCGTTCCTTTGGAGATAAGTGTATGGATCACCTGAAGAAGTTCTCTGAGCCAGGTTAGTATTCCTTGTGCATCACCAAGCTCTGTTTTTGAGAAGATTCCTCAACAACTCATCCTCTTTCTTACATCGTTTCATTCACATATAGATAAGATTATGCAGCTCCAAGTGTTTGAGTCCGGAGAGGAACCACTAGTTGCGGCTTCTGTTATGGAACTGTTCTTATTGCTCCCGGGAGCTTCTCAATATGTCGAGGATCTTGTTAGGGTAACACTGCAGTTGGAGTCAGTCATGTTCAAATACAACCCAGAGTCGTCTTCATCCCCATTTAGAAAGCCTCTCGCCTCCTTTTTGAACAAGCACTATTCTAGTGAGTCATTTCATTTGTTTATCACTACGATGTTGTGTTTAGATGTGTCACTTCTTCTGCTAACCCTGTTGATCTATAATCTCTATTAATTGTACAGAGGCCGTGGGATTCTTCTTGGAAGAGCACCGACTGTGTAATCCATATTACAATACCTTTTTCCAAGATTTGTTAAGACGAGATGACACGGATGAACTAAGGAAGTACATTAGTACCAACAGTGCCACACTGCAGAATATCTGTTTTGAAACACCACTTGCCATCCTAAGAGGTGAATCGTCATCAGAGGGCAAGATTACCACTCCTGCAGTGTATGGTATAGATGAATGGAGCTCTCCTTCAGGCCAGAGACAGCTAGAGATTGCCCGAGAGACCATTCAATTGAAGAAGAAGACTGTCATGCTGAAATCACAAGACGAAGCTCGAGCGAAGAAAGCTCTTCAAGCCAAAGTGGGTGCACCTGAGGTATCCTCATATCATGCCAAGGCAAAGAAGACTCGTGAGGCTTTAGAAAAAGCAAAGACTGAAGTCACTGAAGCTTGGGGTGCTTATACACAAGAGGTAACAAAAGCAAACCAGAGAAGAAACGAGTTGGGCGAGAACTCAATGGGAGTGTCACATCTTGAACTACAGAAGCAAGGTTTCAAGATAGTAAAGATCTTGTCATCTTTAGATTCTGACTATCTTCAAGATAGTTCAATCAATCGTATGTTGCGCTGGCTATGGCGATCTCGTGGTCGGCATCTCAGGCTTATACATGACGAGTCGGTACCACCTCGATATCACGAGGAGTCACGCGACCTTGGGCAGTTTCTTGTGAACTATTCAAGAGCACATCCAAATGAAGTGGATGTACTCTTCGATTTGATCCGTATATTCATACATCCGGTATCGACAGAAGACTTCTCATTCATCAAAGAACACTTGATCAAAAGAGTGTCTTGTGAATTATCTGTTGAACAGAAACGGCTAGTGCTACAGAGGTTCTCGAAACTGCTGTCTGGCGGCCAAGGCAACTTAGAAACAAAGCTTGTTGCTGCCCAAATGCTCATCATTCCAATGTTGACAGACAGTAGGGATGAAATCTTTAGTGATCCGTCTATGAAGACGCTAATTGAATCAATTCTTAGTGTGACTAGCAGTAGAAGACTGGAGACAAAGATGACTTGTGAACTATTGCAGATCACTGAGTTACTTTTGAAGAAGATGCTACCGGATGACATTTCTGGGTACCGGAGAGAGTTGTTGAAGTGGATATGGGATGTACTGAAAGTTAACGATCCTTCCGCGAAATATCATGCCTACTTGGCTGTGAGTAGATTCATTTCAACTTTTGAAACGCCCGCAAAAGTGTCACAGCAAGTGTTGAAAGGGCTATACCGTTCTGGAGGAGGAGGACAACATGATTCTCTTGTCCAAATGTCATTGGATGTGCTTTTGCCAGTACTCAAAGTAAGGTTGAACGACGAGGAGTTTGAGACGTCCATGCAATACGTCTTGACAATTATGAAGGAAGAAGAAAGACCTTTTCCTCAACAGATTACTCTTTGGAAATCTATAGATAGACATTCAGATGTATTTGTTGGCCACAAGAATGAAATCACACCAAACATGCTACACTTCATCAAGTTGCTTGGTCAGCATGCAAGTGTTGAACGAATCAACCTTGTAGTAGCTCTGTCAAGCCTCTTTATCAAATGGAATGTTGATGAAAGAGAATCACACGAGGGCTATGATGTTATGAATATACTCATTGAACAAGCTTTCATGATGATCACTCGTAGGAGGTCTGATCAATCATGTCAAAGTATACGAGCTCAGATCTTGTCAGTTGTAGAAGCTGTAGTTTCATCAAGCAAGTGTAGTGGTAGTGCTATCAATTCTGCTCCCTTTGAAAATGTGCTTGTATATATCAAAGAAAGGCATCAAGACGACACAGAAGAAGGTAGTAATAGCAAGAAGTCAGACAAATCAAGCTGGAAAGATTCTCACTCTAGTTCAAAGCATGAATTTCAAATCGAGGGCAATGCTCTTCTTTTGTGTGCTGAGATCATTCTCATCCTTCTCCGTTGTGATCCCAAGAATGACTTCCTTGGGTTAAAAGTCTGCTCATCAATACTCAATCAATGTATGTCCAATGTCATGTCATCAACCTCTGAACACTCAAAGCTTGCCAAGGTTCTAGAGGAGTTGTTTTCTCATATTCTCGTGAGTGAAGAGACAAGTGATGAAATGACTGCTACCGTAATTGCAATACTTGAGAATGCAATAAGATTATCGACTACAAATAGATCTTCTTGCTTTGCCATTTCAGTCATAGAAAAGATCTGGAAGACGAATCAAGACTTCATTGAGCCTTTCACGGGTACATTGGCATCAGTTGCCAGTCAATTGGTAGAACAGCACATTAACGAGGTACTTGCTACTGATAGTAGTGAATACCCGAGCCTCCTTGCCGCAACACCTACCCAAGGAATACTCGAAGAGGCATGTAACATTGGTGTTGTAAAGTCGTCATCTAAACACGGGGATGATATGCACAAGAATCAACTCATTGTTCAAAACGAAGCTCTAAGTCCATCACTCAACACAGTCATATCCATCATGACGATTCTCAGCTCGAGTGATGCTCTTTTGACCTTTTCAAATACAAGGAATATGATATTGACTACGCTCAGTAGTATTTTAGACAGAAGCAATTCATTACCGCTACTCTTGTCTGCAGTATCCATCGTAGGCAATTGGCTCTTGTCAGATGATCAGACCCAAATGCCATTGACCAAAAGTGAGCGTGAAGGATTGGTTTTGCAGTTGGCCTTGTTTGACTCTAACAAGGAGGAGGCAAAGACACATACAGTTGTTAAGGATCTTATTAGCTGTATTGCTTTGAAGGCCTACGGATATGGTTCATCCGACAGTCATGTTACACAAGGCAAGGTTGAGTCAATGCAAAAAGTCTTGGTCTCTTGCTTGTTATCAGCTAATCCTCATATAAGAGAAGTATCATTGGATATGTTCATGTCAAAGGACAACAAATGCATTGAAAATATCCTAAAGAAGCTCCTTGAACTGGACTTCGAGAGTCTTGGTCAGTACATGTGGACTACTGTCATCTCTGACATTCTTCTTGCATCATGCAAAAGTGAAAAGATTAGTAGTCCCGGCCAACTGAAACTTCATCATGATAAGAAGCAGGAACATGCAACAGAAGTAGATACTAGTACAAATGATTACACATCATTTACAAAAGCTCTTGCATTAGAGAAGAATAGCTCCGAGAGTAGTTGCCTAGCAGCCATTCGGTCGCTTGTTCAGGGGGATGTTAGTACAAGTGAATCAATGCTAAACGTCAGCTTTCAGGCGGCGTGGCAGTCACTCACCAACTCTAGCAGAGCCTCTATCATTTCACTTTTGGAACGTCTGTTGGCCAAACCATATCACTCTCAAAAGTTTGGTCAGAAGAATGCCGTTCAATCAATACTTCGATTGCTAGTCAGCTTACATCCTACGCCAACGATTGATCCCTTTCTATTGCAATCCCTAGCAGTGGATTACAATGTGTCAAGCGAAGTTTTATATCTTCTTGAAGGACAGTATGTTTCATTAAAAGCAAATGGCTATGAAATAGACTCATCTTTACTTCGTGCTATACACAATATTTACAAGCAATTGGGTGAACGAGATGTCTGCTTGGCAATTGAGTCATCATCTGCCATGTCTGTCCTGCCTGGTACTAAGTTTGCTTTATCTTTGGCCATGTATGACTATGTCGATGAATCATCCAATGCTTTTCTATCTTTAATAGATCAAGTAGGAGAAAACGATGATGATTTAATGCCAACGGAATGTGAGATGGCACTATGGGAAGAACGGTGGGTTGAAACTCAAAGAGAAATGAGTCAGGTAAGAGTTGTGCATATCTTGTGTTCTTTTGTTTTTTAGTTCTTAGGCTTATTCTCAATCTCCTGTCTCTGGTCTTCTTGATACAGTGGTCTGCAATCGATACTTTTGCAACATCTACACAGGATACATCTCTAATGCTTGAATGTGCTTTAAATATAAACGAGTGGGACAAGACCAAACAACTCTTCACATTACCTTCCGTTAATGCCTTGCTCGAAGATGAGAATGTGCAGGCCAAGACTGCCGATATGTACCTAGCCTTGCACGAGGAAAGATTTGGTGAGATGGAGTCCAAATATGCTCAGGCCTCTCAGTTGTGCTTGAAAGCGTGGAGCCTTCTCCCTTCTGCTGGTGCAAAACGGAACAAGGAAAGGCAGCTTCAACACTTTACCCGTTTGTATGAAGTCCGTGAATCAAGTCAGCTTTTGATAGAGGCAGAAGCTCATTTGACGAGACAAACAGTACCTGATATCAAATCGATCCTCAAGACATGGAGACATCGTCTACCCAACAATTATGAACCGTTATCTGTATGGAATGACTTGTTCCACTGGCGTTTCAATGTGTATGATGCCTTTGCTACCAAGTTCTCATGGACATCTCCTGCTACATTAGCATCGCTTCATGATCGGTAAGTGTTCTTGCACCAATTGAGTAAAGATACTATCTTTCAATATCCTTTTTAGTTTCTCTTTTCCTCTCACATTCATTTTGCTCTTTATCAGTCCTTTTGCTGGTATCTCAATCAGCCGAGCAGCCCGGAAACAAGGATTGAAAGAGGTTGCATCATTCAGTATCGACAGTCTTCCGAATTCTCTTGACTTGGATTCTTCATTGGTAAGTATAACGTGTGCATAAGATGTGTGCATAAGTTGATTTACACGTCTAACCCTTACCTCTTTTAACTGTCCAAGTTGAAACTTCGTGAGCAAGTCCTTAACTCTGACTCTTTACAGCAAGGCTTGAGCTTGGTTAGCCAAGCAGATATCTCATACTACGATTCACGTCAGAAAGCTGAAGCATTCAGGCTAAAGGCATACCTTCACAATTCACTGGGTGAAAAGGCAATGGCTAACCTTGAATACGGATCATCGGTGCAAATTAGTCCCAACTATGCAAGAGCATGGATAGATTGGGGTACACTGTGTGCATCATTATCTCCTGACGACACCAACTCACAGTCAGAGAGTGATACTGATAGTGTTGATTCGACAAACAAGAAGAACTCATACCTGATTCAGGCCATGAGCTGCTTCCTAGAAGCTGTCCGCTGTGATCCCAATGAACAATCACGTGACTACCTTCCCCACTGTTTATCCATGTTGTCCAAAGATGGTCCTACTTTTGGTAATCTTTGCAGGACATTCGAAACTCGTAGTGCAGTATTGCCAGCTTGGGTGTGGCTGCCTTGGATACCTCAGTTACTATCCAATCTATGTCGTGTAGAAGCTCAAGCCATGAAGGCTATCTTTGTCGGTATATTGAAAAACCATCCCCAAGCGTTGTACTTTAATTTAAGATCATTCTACCTTGAGAGAAAAGCTAGTAGTGATAGCAAGAAGTTGGACAAAGGAGAGACGAATGCCTCCTCAAGATATTCAGAAGAGTTCATGTCTATTCTACGAAAAGTTAACCCAGTTCTATGGAGTAATCTCGAGGCAGTTCTAGATGATTTGATAATTCGTTTTAGACCTTCTTATGAGGTCGAACTTCTTCAATCGTTAGCTGCTATACTGAAGAAGGCATCATCATCAGGTCAGTTTTCTGATCATACAGTTCGTAACTTAAGTTACATTGGCTCGAAATTCTTTGGTATTAACAAAGAGGAGAAGAAGAAAGAGCAAGTTTCTGTTACAAGGAAGTTGGCTCTGTTCCGATCCAAGTACTCTGCTTTGTACAAAAGTGACTTTCTAGAAGAAGGGGAAGAAGAGCCGGATATAGATGATATCATTGTCAAGTTAGAAAAGTGGAAGCGTATACTAGAGAACGGAATAAATCGTCTTCCAAAATCATATGATATTCGTGAGGTCTCGGCTACACTGTCTTCGTTCACAGCACAGGCCCCTGATCTATGGCCTGGGGCATGTGAATCTAAGTTTTTGACATTATCAAATTCTCAGTATGATGCTCAATCATCACTTGACAATACCTTATACAGACCAAGTAGAACATCAGTACTGGCTGCTGCCAAATCAGGCTCTCAAGCAGTCGTCGTGGCAGCTAATTCAGAAGGTCTTGGTGGATATTGTGGAGGTGGGGCCGCTGCTATTGAAATTCCTGGCCAGTATGCACCATCATCGAATGCATTAGATTCAAGACCTTACCCTGAGCTTCATGCCAAGCTCGTTCGATTTGACCAACGAGTGCTGCGTGTTAAAGATAGCTCGACCAAGCATCATGCCCATCAAGTGACAATGATTGGAAGTGATGGGAAAAAGTATCGATTCTTGCTTCAAATATGTATGCCATATAGCAATCGGACAGATGAGCGAGCTGCTCAACTGAATTATGTAATGGGAAAGACACTTCGTAGAGATACACTGGCTTCTAGGAAACACCTGACAACTTGTACAAGTGTTGTAATCCCTATTGCACAGCGGATGAGGATGGCTGCTATTGAGCCGTCACATAAATCTTTGGATTCAATTTCTTGTCATGTACAAGGCACCAACAAGGCAGCTGAGCTGTTGTCTTATTATCAAGAAAAGATTGATGAAATTACTGCATCATCTGCCGCCGCTGACCAAGAGGAAGGAGATAATAGCCAAGATGCCAAGCTGAAAGTTTATCATGATATTTGCCAGAAACTTGCTCTGCCGAATATCATGTCTACATATATGAGGGAGAAGATTCCTTCTATTCAACATCTCTTACAATTCCGCCAAACCTTTACTTCTCAATTGGCTGTAAACTCACTCCTTCAATATGCCCTGTCAATAGTTGAGAGAACACCAAACAAATTCATATTCTGTGATACCACTGGACAAGTTCTATCACATGACTTTAGATCCAAGTTTGCTTTGCCAAATGGTGTACTTGAGCAAGGTGATGGTATGATGCCATTTCGTCTAACGAGGAACATTACCGAGTTCATTGGCCCATTCCTTCTGGAAGGAGTATTCATTCCTTCATTTGCAACTACATCATTAGCAATGAAATCAAACAAGCAAATCCAACCAATTCTTCATTTGCTATTCAGAGATGATTTGATTGCATGGTATTTATCAAAAACATCACCCCAGTCGGATAAAAAGATGCAAGAGATGGAACAACGTCTCAATGAGCGGATTTGGAGTAATGTACGGATTGTTCAAGGTCGTTTTGATGAATGTTCTCCTAGGAAAGTTAATGACGCTGCTTCTGAGGCAAGTATGCCCAATCCAACACCAATTGATATGAAAGTTAGGACACTAGTAGAAACGGTCACAAGTGCTGAAAAGTTGTCTATGATGCCGCCTGAGTATGAGGCATGGCTCTAGGGTAGTCGTTGAGTTGTATAGTTATAATTGTAGATAAGAAGTTCATACAAAAGATGCTTTACTTATTCTTTATTAGACGAGAGATGTCACTGTGTCCTTCTCTCCCCAAAGGCGAATGAAGTTCATAAACAATGGGTAATAGTCTAAGTTTAGGCTGACTAGAAACAGCTAGAAACCACCCTTGTATGCATAAACGCGGACCTACTTCAGTCATCAGGTTCCTCCTTTTTCAATAATACTTGTACATTTCGTCAAATGCAGCCGCTTCATCCCTCTGATTACTCTTAACCTTATTCAAATACTCTTCATACACTTGTAAAGCCACTGAGTAACAATCATCTTTCGTCGCATGCCCATTCGAATATATACATTTTATCTTTTTCAACGAATTCTCATACCCTTTCTCTGTTGCAATCATCCAATGCTTCAATGCCCTATCCACATTGCCTTTTCTCTCCTCTATCAATCCTAACTTGTGCCTTGCCCCTGCATGACCCTCCATAGCTGCCAACTCACAGTAATGCTCAGCCTTCTGTTTATCCATCTCCACACCAACGCCATTGTAATAAGCACAAGCAATATTGTGATACGCTTCAGTACTACCGAGTTCTCCTGCTTGATGCCATAATTCTAATGCCTTTGTATAATCTTGCGGTAAACCAAGCACCCCTTCATAATAGTAATTTCCCATAGTCTGAATTGCAATAGCGTCACAAATCTCCACTCGTTTCTTCGTCCTTTCTAACTTTTCTTTATCTGGTGAATGTGCCCGAGTTCTGCAAAAGGCACACAACTGCTTCTTTAGATCCATTCTTGCATTTGCATAACAACATCCACTACATATTGTTTTTCCACAACATGTATGGTATCTCCACCCCGTCGTAAGTGAAGGCATTTGCAAGAAACATATATGACAATCTTCGTTTGGTGGTGGTTGTTTGAAGAGTGCCTCGTCGTGTAATTCAGCAGCACGTTCAGCAGCAAGCCTGAGATGTTTCTCACAATCTTTCTTATGTTTATGTCGATGTTTCTTTTTACATGCGGCGTTGCAATATTTTACTGACTGACACTTATTACAAGTATTTGTAATATTACTACCCTCTTTGCCACAATTGGCACATATATTTGATATATCAGTGCAATTTTTATTATCCTCAGTACTCATATTTTGTAACATATTGTTCATATCACATACATAACCATTATTTGACTTTGATGCACTGTCATTGCAAATTTTATTGGGCGTGCTCATTTTAGATATTATAGGATATCGCCGTCAACGACGAATCAGTTGATAGACAAATACCGCTATTCTATACCTTATACCACAGTACGATATCAAATTATAGAGCTGATTACCCTAGGAGAGTTAGTAGGCACAAGATGTGTACTTTTTTGTAAAATCCTTAATCCTTGCTACTCGTTCAATATTAATTCTACAAACTTTAGACTACCAATATTCGAAAGGACGTTAAATACTGATCTTAATCCTGTATAATATGAGCGTGGCTACATAGTGTTATTTGCAATAATGATTGAAAATATAATAATCGTCTGTCTGTCCGTCGTGGTGTTTGATGAAATCAAATACTTGTGTGAAATGTACAAAATTTAAGTTCTGGGGATGTTGATAAGTTGATTCTGATATGTAGTATCGTAACGTTATAACATATATCTAACAGGTGACAACTATATTACTTTACTTTTAAGATGGTAGTGGTCTTGTGATTTCTCTCATGAAAAAATCCGAGGGTGTTTGTTGAGGTTGTTGTTGTAGTTATACCTAAATGATGTGGCCATGAGATATAGAATCAACATATTGCAATAGTAGTAGTGCTATTCATCATCATTAGTATGTAGGGCTTGACGAGGAGCGTCGGTCGAACGACCCATCATGTTCTAATCTCACTAAAAAATGGGAGTATAGATGTGCCAAGATGTGATCACACTTGATGTATTGGAAGCACTACCTCCTCATAAATTGGCAGACGATATATATCAACCCAACTACATAATATAAACAGAATAACAATTTATTAATAATATCTAATCCTTCTCAATGCCACGCGCCAAAGGAGGTCCAATACCGCAACCAAAAATAAACATCCATCCAGGACATGGCGGATCAATATCAGTACTAAATGATAACGATGTCATCTCCGGTAGGGGTAGAGCCAATAACCTTCCAGGCAATATTGCATATCGTAAGCTTGTTAAAAGTTATAAGCATGCATACTTGGATCCACGTACACGAAAGT
>Ga0214478_101460_pt1 | contig 11733 bp, 8 predicted proteins | sample M1_20Mar14CPVII9_2_FD_178001 | JGI IMG/M metagenome (GOLD analysis project Ga0214478, IMG submission 178001) | Marine eukaryotic communities from Monterey Bay, California, United States - M1_20Mar14CPVII9sort6BwellD7 | ecosystem: Environmental > Aquatic > Marine > Unclassified | place: USA...
TAAGGGTGAGGGCGGCAATCCGTTCACATCGTTGGATGCCGTCGCCAAAGCAGTAGGTACACCTACTCCAATGTTGAAACGTTTGAAGAAGATACAAAATGGAGAGGTTAATGGCAAGCATAATTTATTAACGCCAACACAAGAGGGTATTGAGTTATTACTAACTGAGAATGACGTGGATAAGTTAATTGAGAAAACTAAATCATTAAAGAGTCGTACTCATGTTGCAATTGACAAAGAAGATAAATACAAGGGTACAGGGAATTGCGGGGATGATATATCTAAGAAAGCCACAACAGTTGCAATCACAAACTACTCTGTTAGTGATGATAAGGGCAAGGGCAGAGGGGAAAGACATGCTGGTGGATTGGTACATGGTATGATCAATCTAGCCAATGGGTGTATCATATTTCTATTTAGATTTTTCATCCGCTGGTTATTACGTGAGGCACTGGGCGAAGAAGAATTTAAGAAACATCACAAGGAAGCAACAGTCGAGGATGAGATGGTTGCTATTGATGCATGGCCGACGGGGTTTGATAATGTTAAAGGTACGGTGACTGGATACAATGAGGTGACGACCGAGATTGCTAGTGATTATAGTTTAGAACGGGGCTACCTTTTCTGTATCAATTATGTTTGGATGTTAATTCAATTGAAAGTGTTTTGGTTGTTAAATTCTGGTTACGTCATGTCGTTAATGTCTTTCTCAGCACATGCACGGAAACATTGGTTTAATAAGAAGACAGTTGGGCCTACAAACTTGATGAAGGATTGGGGAGATGGTCTGCATCCACAGGCGTGGATGATGTTTGTCGTTATCACTGCATCCCAAACCAAGAAAGATGATATCAACAAGGGTCTGTCGGGATTCTTCCGGCATACACGTGTTTATCAAGAGAGTATCCCGTATGAAGACAATTTCGAGACTAACATGACAAATGATTATGGGTACCATTGTTTGACACCCGAGCAAATTGCTCTCATGAAGGCGATTATGGCAGCCTTCAAGTTGCATCGTGATAGACTTTATTTGGCAGCAAGATTATCTAGAGCTGGTTGGAAACCTGATGATATGACAGATGCCAAGGCACTTGCCATTCTCAAGGAGGAAGTGGGTCGAGATGGATACGACCAAGATACATTCTTTGACTCTTTAGAGGAGAAACTCAAGCGTGCCAAGGCTGGTCTCACAAAATGGGCTAAAGATCAATTGGCAGCAATGGGTATCAAGGGTGTCCGAGATGAAGACGCTCTGTCTTTCGTCATGAGTGAGCGCATGCGTGAACTATGGAAGAAGGGAGAGAATCCGCTCCAACTGTGGGCTCTAACGAAATGCAAGGAGTTGGGTTATGATGACATTAGTGCTCAAGATGCCATGTCTTTCTATATGAGTGATTTGTGGAAGAAGGGTGAGAATCCTCTTCAACTGTGGTACAAAAGGGAGTGTCAAAGACTCGAGTACTACAATGCAGACGGTAGTGAACCCTCTGCTGAGGAAGCCAAACGTGTTTATGAAGAGAATGAAGGATTTAAGTACCACTTACAAAAGATCCAAGAGCTTGCAGCGGATGGCACAACAAACTGGCGTAATGATGTATTCTACTTTGGTGAGACTAAGGAGAATAAAGAGTACAAGACTACACGTGATTACATCGAAGGTACATTAGTTACTTTAGCTTTACATCATCCTAATGATTGGAGGATCAACGACACATTCATCAAAACATTAAAGCTTGACCAATGGCATTCAGTAAGAAACGGACTTTCAGGTTCTAGAGTTCAATCAAGGGTGAAGGGTGTTGAAGAGGCAGAAAAGAAGGATACAAAGGCAACAGTAGTAACAGAGGTACCATCTAGTGGTGGTAAGAAGTTGAACCCAAAGGAGAGAATTGAATTGAAGAAGAAACAGAAGAAACAGCAACAGAAGAAGCGTTAGATTAGATTAGTAATGAGTAATAGCATAGGCATATCAAAACCACATACCTTATGGTACCTCCTCCTCTTCTTCAGCCTTCTTTGTCTTCTCCTTCTTTGCCTTCTTACGAAGTTTTATTGCCTCCGGTTTAGAGACACCTTCAACATTCACCTGGTTCTTCTGTACATTCTTGGTAAGCTCTGGGTGTGTGTATACACGTTCCAAGTGTTCCCAATCTAAACCCCTTCCTTCATTGCCATTGGCATTATCGGGATGAGACTCAAGTCCAAAATTATGTATCATCATATTGTTCATGGAATCAATAGCTCTGGTGTTTAGATTGGCAGAGTCACCTGCATCACCAACCTTCACATTTAGATGATTTAATACTGCCAATGAAGCATTGGGATATGGATTGCCATCATCATCATAGCCCTCTTGAGTTTCAGCAAGGATAATCTTCCCTGGGGATGTATCCGTTGCCTCGACAATACTCATCAATGGTTTGTTATTTGAATCCCGAATATCTGCATTCATTGCCCGGTAAAATACAGCACCTGTAATTTCATTCGCTTTCATTATTTCACCAACGACACCACCACATTCACCTCTTGAATGCATACCTCTCATATGTGCCGAATGGTCGGTACGTGCAACGCGTGGATTGTCTTATAGTAGGATAGAAGGGGAGATAATATGTGAGCAAAATGAATATATGATCATATGATATAAATGTATTATGAATAATAACAACTTACATGTGCCAGGCCTACCTGGTGGTCCAAGTAGTGCCTTTTCATTTTCTGGCAAAGTCATATAAGCAATAAAATCCTCACAATTCTTAACATTGCATGCCTTAGCTCCTACACATGCACATGCTTTATGTCCAGAACCATTGTTTGACTTCTTACTCATTAGGCACCTTTGTCCAATACCAAGGTCCTCGTTGGCTTTGTATAATCCACTTTTTTGTCGTGGCATAGAATGTAAATTCTGAATAAGATAAGATAATGTAATCTTACCACCACCACTCTTCTTCACACCACCACTCTTCTTCTTCTCACCACCACGACCGATAGCACCGCCACCACCAAGAGCCTTGCGGATTGAACGTTTCGTGCTCTTCTTCAAAATCAACGACATGTCAACATCGCCACCGTCACCACCCGCAGATGCTTGCTCCTTGCCCGGGAGATAGTCTTCATAATCCTCGGAGACTATTGAGTCAACTTCACTTTCACTATCACTGTCTTCATTATCACTTCGACTAACAGACAACGTATTTACGGCATGTCTATTTGTACGGCACATATCAACACCCCCGTCTTGATCTTGATATGTACGGCACATATCAACAGCCCCGTTTTGATCAAGGACTCCTATGATATCGAAACAACCAAAATCATTAACACCCGAACCGTTAACATTATGACTACCTCCATTGTTTGGTACGAAGAACAGAGTAAGATCATTATCTACCATGGATCTGCCACCATACATGAATCCACCAAAATAATCTCCCGAGTAATCATTGGCAGAACTTTGTTCATTCACATACGAGAATGCTTCAGTACAAGGTCTTCTCTTCGTAAACTCTCTCCCCTCCATGGCCCACTTGCCAGAAAGAACAGTTTTACCATCACTATGCGTTATCCTCCCTCGAAGAGCAATAACTCCTACCGATGGCAACTGCATGGGTGAGGGGAGTTCCTCCTCCTCGGATTTGCCTAAAGAGAATGAAAGGGTATACAAAGTAAGAGTATATCATAAATATAACAACTTCACGTTTAGGCAATATCTATCCACGTACCATTTCCAATTTTCTTTATAGAATGGCTGATTTTGGTGGCATTGGTTGACGATAGAGGACGCGATGATGATACAACTGTACCGTTCATATTGAGATTAGTAACATTATTAATCTGCCGCAAGGCTTGCTCTTCTGCCTCCAGGCGACTCTGTATCATGACCTGACGCAAACTCATTTTCTATATATTATTCGAAGATTATGATATCAATAGGGTAGCACGGTGTGGTGCATGCGATGTATGATGTTGATATTAATTTTCATTTATGTAGTCGATACAAAATTTATTCAACTTTGCTAATGATTTGTCCCACGCAAATTACAACGCGTAGAATCAGACGATGATTACTAATATCTGTATATTGTATATTTACTGATATTGATGAATGCGGACTATCGAATGAGGGAGTAGTAGCATTCATTCAATATGGAAGTTGCCTCTCGTCGTGAATTATGTTGTTGCAAAAAAGCAAATGAGCGTAGAATCGCCAAAATGAGGAGTTTACTCACGATACTGTGAAAGGCGATAGGGTAATGGCTGTGAGTCGACACATCATTTGTGGTTAGGGTATTGAGAAAATCAGAGGCCGGAAGGTACGTCATTGATCGAGACCAAATTACCGCTGGCAACGGAATACATGCCTCTGTACTACAATTTCCTTCCTCTTCAGTATCACTCACAACTGCAACAGCTTGTTCTTGCTGCTGCTGCTTCTTCTTGCCTACCTTTCGTTTCATAAATCGTTTCAGTTTGTTCTTGGCTGATGACTTTTCCATAAACAATTCCTTGGGAATTAATTTATCTGACACGCAGCCTTTACATTTGCTTTTGTTAATTCCTTTTGACCATTGGTTCTTACTATATTTTTTCTTAGGGAGAGTCTGCTTGCATCGAGCACACTTCCTATTTGTTTCTGTCATTGTTATTACTATAATATTAATTCTTAACAGAAGATAGTTATCCAATTAGATTTTATTTGTGTCGTAGTATGTTGCTTGTTGCGTGTGTATGAGACGAAGATGGGAGTGGATATTATACTGTGAAGGATGTTGCTGTGGTGGGTGTATTAGACGTGTGCGTTTGGGTAGCTCGGTTTGTAGGAGGATGTAGTGAAAGTGATGTGTAAAGTGGTGAGCCCAATCACTTTTTATAACTTTTTTGTATGTTCGTACTTACTTATAACGGGGAGGGTATTTTGATGCATAACTACGCTACATCTCGCCTTTCGCTTCGTTAATCACTTGCTGTCTCGATAACGAAATAGCACGCTCTCTATAACTAGTATCACTCGTATCATGTCCAATACCCTCTGCACTAAAAGTTCCAACAACCGGTCGTAAAAAATTGGGAGGCAAGAATGATGATGCATATCGATCTCGTGTTATCACCCCTCTGAACATCCTTGGACGTTCACCAAACTTATTTAAATGAATATCAGCATGATAGTGCAGTGTAGTCAATCTAGGTTGTTGTTCACTGCTACTGCCCTTTGTTTTACGTCTTGGACTGATTTGAACTGGTATATCGAATGCAACGCCACTATGCCCTATTCGCCACTTTCCTACTCTTGGCTTTTTCGTTCGTAAACTACTATCCTTGCTATCTGTATCATGGTTATCTACTAATATCTTGACATAACCATTACGAGCAAACTGCATAACTTGTCGTTTTCTATAATATCCGCTACTACTTTTTCTTTTACTCACATCTGGCACATTCTGATCCTTTGGAGGTGTTGATCTATCTGTAATACTATAACATTCAGGGAACAATTCGTTCATATCATATTTGTTGGAATATAATCTTGATAATTGTATATTCAATTGCCATTCATCTGTACGCATTGGATGTTCTTCATCATACTCACTAGTACTACTACTTTTAGATTCAGTTGATGTATTTGTATCTTCATTATTAGATTTCTTGTCTGTTTGTGATTTTGAAGAGTTATCGTCTCCTATAGATGACTCGGTAGTGGATGTATTCTTCCATATTCGTATCCTATGCTTCTTTCCATGTGTCTTTTTCTTCTCTTCCTTTGTTGCAGCAATTGATGGTTGGGCTGATTGCTCTTGCATTGATAATCGTTCATCAGTATCATCTTCATCCCACCATGATTGTTCATTGATGTGTTCATGTCCGGGATATGATGATGATTCTTTTACCTTCTTTTTCTTCTTCGTATGTTGTTTGGACTGATGCTGTTGTTGTGATGCTCCATGAAACTCTTCCTCAGCTACCCATTGTTCATCGTTATGTGTTGGTTGATATCCAATAGTAGTGCCTCCGCCGCCGCCGCCGCCGCTTGTTGCATCTACCCCATGTATAAGAAGAAGAACGATTGCAATATTTAAGAGTATCATCAGTATAGTTGGTGCTGTATAAATCCTTTATATCATGTCCACAACATCAATATATTATTATGTTTTTTAGCCACTCATCAATCCACTCAAAGAGCCATCATCATAGGGTATCTCTTTATCGTACTTTTTGCAGTATCCTGCAAAAAACAGTTTAAAGTTCAAAAAAGTAGATAATTAGCCTAGATAAAGGTGAGCTAGACCCCTAAAACCTATACTTTTCTGAAAGCTGAGGTCATTAGCTTCATTTTGGTATACGATTATGTATACTTTACTCTAAGTTAACACACCATAAATGAGGTCTGAATATCGACTAATTTTCACTTCATCATACCTCATTGCAAAAAACGACGGCCTTCGCACTTTTTGGCTCATACATACTAGACTACGTGCAATTTCTACGTGGCCTTCGCAATAGTGGCCAATAATACACTACTACAATGATAAATCTACCCTCCTACGGCAGCGGCAAGGGCGTGACCTCCTAGGCCAATAGCCACATTAAACGATAGACCAATACCTATGGATCAATTACCGCAGGCCAATACTGGCCACAATACTCGGCAAGCATCAAGAAACAACATTGCAAATGCAACACCTATGAGAGTGGTGCATACCGAACAACCAAGTAGTGCTGTATCATCATTGACTAGTCATACCACCGCATCTGCCTCTAGCCGTGATCCACCCGCACCTGCCCCTACCATTAATAATAATAAACGTTCTACCGCACCACCAACGCTAGAGGATACGCCATCACCGAAGAAAAATCGTCCTGACTTCTCTAAACCATTAAGTGATGATAAGGAATATTTATCAGGTGACGATGAAGAAGGGTGGGGCAAGGAAGAGGATCAAATGTTAGAATTAATACGTCATCAGCATCAACAAGAAGAATTAAATGCCGATGAAATGGAGGACGTACCTGCCGTAGAGGTTGCAGAATGGGAACATATAGCAGAAGGTAATTTCACCAATGGTAATCCCGATGAACAACCAGAAGCACCAGTAGAGTATGAAACTATTGAGGTATCAGAGGAACTCAAAGGAGATGATTTAAAAGCAATTGCAAAAGCAATTGGAGTTGGTGTATCGGGTAAAAAGTATGATGTATATCGTAGAATTCGATTGAGTGGTAAACCTCAGATTAGTAGATTGAATCCGGATGATCCAAATAAAGTGTTGTACACGCGAGTTAAGGAGGTGCCGAAAGAGGACGTGGGTAAGTGGTTGCTTCTAAATCCGATTAGTATTAATCAAGATCAGTTCCCGGGTATTGATTTAAAGACGGGGGCGGAGGGTGGTTACTTCGGTCCTACAAATAAGGATAATATCGAGGGTGCAGAGAAGCATAACTTTTTGGTGGGTGGGGATAGGATTGAACGACCCACCTTTACTCACAAGGCACGCCGTAAGGCACCTCCACCACCACCATCTACTGCATCATCAACAAGTAATACCACGGGTCAGCCATCTAATCCATCAACAAATAATACACCATCTCCATCTGAAAGCGGAGGCGTGTCAGATGCTGCGCGGGATCTTCTCCCCGATGATTTACGAAAGGCAAGGCCAATTGATTTCTTCAATACACAAATAACTCCTCGGTTTGTTAAAGAGGTGATGGTAGATTGCACTAATGCACGTGCGGGATCAGAGGGAGCATCCACGGGGGGCACAATATATACAGACTATGTGCCATTCGATGTACCCGAGATGTATCGTTGTATGGGTCTCTTATTTGCCAATGGTCTATCCCCGAAGCCATCTATTGAGCTATGGTTCGAATCAAGTATCGAGAGTCGTCTATTTGGGAATGATTACATTAGTTCAGCACTTGATAAACTTTTATCTAATGGGAAGACAATAAGTGGTAAGTGTGGCAAGTGGTTTGAATGTTGTGCATATGATATGTTGCACATATGATATGCCTGCAGTATTTTGTATTATTTAATACTCACTAATATGTGTATCTCTTTATATCATTATTGTTTTAGGTCTTCGTCGGTGGAAACACTTACGTAGATTCTTTTGTATGTATGACTTTCGTAAAGACCCCAAAGCAGAGTCGAAGAAGAATCCCCTATTCAAGATTCAACTTCTTCTTGACGAGTTGAACCATCAAGCAAAGAAGATGTGGGTAACAGGGAAATGGGTTGCCATTGATGAGCAGACTCTTGGTTTCAAGGGCAAGAGTGGGATGAAACTACGTATCTCGTACAAGAATGAAGGAGATGGGTTCCAATGTGATGCCGTCTGTGATAGAGGATATACATACTCTTTTTACTTCCGGCATGGGGATGCACCTACCCTACCCGCAGAGTTTGATGAATTTGAACTCTCACCCACTGCTCGTCGTGTTGTTTGGCTTGCACCACGATTACCAAATGATTGGACACATATATTTATGGACAATCTATTCAACTCGAGGAAGTTGTTTAGTGCACTTTACAGAGCCAAGTCTCTTGCTTCTGGAGTTACTCGTCGTAGTGGCCGTGGCCTACCTCCATCTATCATACAGCTGGAGGAGAAGAATGTTAAGAAGGCTGCCGCTCTTAGTGGAACTACCAAATCAGCAAGGCTAATCGATGATCCCAAATGTCCCGATCTTCTTGCGGTGTCAGTTTATGACACCAAGCCTGTTCATATGCTATCAACATCTGAGGAGTCAATAGAATGGATTACGAAGAGAAGGAAGATATGGGATTCTGTTCACGAAGATATAAAGATTATAGGTTTTATGAGGCTGGGTTGGATTGATAACTACAACAACAAAATGAATAGCACAGATATCTCCGATCAGCTTCGTAATGTTTATCGTCCTGATCACTGGATGCGGAACCGCAAGTGGTGGTGGGCATTCTTCATTTGGGCAATTGGAGTTGCCGGTGTGAATGCATGGAAGATGTATGAGACCATGTATGATGAGGAGGCAAAGAAGAAGAGGGGAGGCATGCCTCCAAAGTGGAGCCACCGAGACTTTATGGTAGAACTTGTCTTTGATATGATGTATCCCGAGCAGACGAAAGCTCATGTTGAGATGATGACAAGTATGGTAAAAGATACGTCATTTCATTCTTCTGTACGCTCTGTCAGGTCCTTCTCTTCTTTTAGTGGCACTGGCAGAGAAGAAGAAGATGAAGACGCGTTTGATTTTACATGTGAGAGTGGTATTGCTGACTATTTAAAAAGGGTAAAGCAGACGACGGTTAATGAATCTCGGTTGAGGACAAACTTCTTTCCTCGTCGGTTGGATGGCCGTAGACATGGTACTGTTCCTTGCCCTGGGAACGTAGCTCATTGTCAGTACTGCTACTACCAATGGTCTAATGTCTTCGATGATCAACAGAAGGAGGTAAGTACATGGATGAAGCAGAATAGGAAACAAATCCGGAGATGCTTGGTATGCAATGTGAATCTTTGTTATATATGTGAACACGAGTTCCACGGAATTAGTATGCAGGACAATGCAACATTAACTGGCAAGAAGTAATATAGACCGTAGTTAATATTGTTACTTGTTTTGGTAATAGTAGATGATTAGATATCGCACAATAAGATCTATTATCATTTCAAGACTTTTTCTGAAAATGAGAATTTGCGTTGGACGCGTGTCTATTAACGTGCATATGTTAGTACGGTATCCTAAACTCAACGTAAATACTTTTTGCAGGATACTGCAAAAATTAGATACCGGTAAAGAGATATCGTTTACAGTAAAGGGAAAGACCCCTCTTATGGTACGATAATTAGATACTATAATAATTAATAATGACTAAATTGCCAATAAACGCAATGCAAAAAAATTCTAGGTTCCGCAAAAAAGGATACCGCTATTTTTATACAGTAGCCTTACACAAGAAATATGTCGAATGATCGGCCATTGCAATAAATTGAACAGGAATTATGGCCTAAAAATGCAGAAGGCTACTCTACTATATATTTGTAGTTCACATGCCGAACGGCAAGGTGTAGATACACTTTTGAAAAATGGCCATATTTTACTATGCACTTCTACTTAGTGAATCAGTTTATACTAAATAAATTTTAAACTACTAATAATCATAACATGATAGTACCAGATTCGGAATCAGCGTGCAAAACTGCATCGGATAGGATGTCTCCGGATGTATACTTCGACCATTGGAAGACCTTCATATTTCACTAGCTTTGTTAGTGATTGTGCGGTGAAAGCCATAATTTTAGCGATTCTCACTGCGTTTATATATTATCTTGAATTTCAAATCAGGTTCTAGACCTATAAATATAAGGAATGCTTTTCAAGTCATGCACTTTATCGATTACACACAAACTATTAACAACTGCCTATGCAATGGTAGGCTCATTAATAATATCAGAAGACAACCGAGAATAAAGAGCAGGATATTACATTAATAATATAACTTTATTTAGAGACAGGCCATTGCAATATCTCGAAGTAAACCAAACGAATTAGTTGTTCATTGTAAGACAAAAGGCATATCCACTAAACTCTCATAATATTCATCTCTTAATGGTTGCAACTAAAGTTGATGGGTTGGGCCAGCAGCAAGATGAAGTTATCATGTCAGGTACAAAACGGAATCACTCCTCTCCTTCCAATAAATCTGAACAACAACAGAGCAGCACTGGAGTTTCTCCACCAACAAAAAAGTTGAGCTCTGAGAATGTTGTTAGCGGTGATACATCAACAATTACATCATCCAATGGCAATGGTAATAATGGTAGTACAACAACAGCAGCAGCTACGGCAGCAACTTCAACAACAACAACTAATGACACCGACCCAACATCGAAAGATTATTACTTCGACTCCTACTACCATCACGGTAGAACGTGGCTTTTAAACATCAAACTGCAATGCAAAAGCGAGCCTATCACTCAACGAGATCTATCTTGAAGGAAACGAATAGAATAGAAGTTGTTATCACGAGTTTGGAGCTATCTTATTAAGTAAATATGAACACATCATGTGAGCAAAAAGTTGTTGATACTACAAATGATGATACAGCCCTCTCTAGTGATATGAGCAAACTGATTGTATCGACAGATGATGGTAATACAATATTCACTTCTTCTTGTTGTGCTAATTGTGGTAAGGAGGGTAGTAGTGATAATATGAACACATGTAACAAATGTAAACAAGTAAAGTATTGCAACGCCGCTTGCAAAAAGAAACACCGAACAAAGCATAAGAAAAAGTGTGAGGAACGAGTTGCCGAGTTGCACGAGGAAGCCCTATTCAAAGAACCCCCACCTCCCGACGAGTGTCCTATTTGCTTCCTAATCTTACCAAAGGAGGGAGATACGGTTTTTCAAACTTGTTGTGGAAAAGTAATATGCAATGGTTGTATCTATAATATGGTGAAAGAGACACGAGCCAAAGGTAAACCAGGATTATGTCCATTTTGTAGGAAACCAACATCAACATCAGAGAAAGAGGAGATGAAACGATTGATGAAATTGGTTGACAGAGGACACTCCCAGGCAATTTATAATTATGCTTGCTATATAAGGGGAGGAGATCGTCAGGACTGGGTGACGGCAAATAGATTATATCTCAAGGCAGGGGAGCTTGGGTGTGCTGGGGCATATTACAACTTGGGTGGTTCTTATGATCAGGGAAGGGGCGTTGATGTGGATGAAA
>Ga0214478_101461_pt1 | contig 11723 bp, 9 predicted proteins | sample M1_20Mar14CPVII9_2_FD_178001 | JGI IMG/M metagenome (GOLD analysis project Ga0214478, IMG submission 178001) | Marine eukaryotic communities from Monterey Bay, California, United States - M1_20Mar14CPVII9sort6BwellD7 | ecosystem: Environmental > Aquatic > Marine > Unclassified | place: USA...
CGCCTCCTGATATCAGCAGAGATCATAGAGGATTTGGAAGAAGAGGATTATGGGGTGGCCGCGGAAGAGGAGTATGGAGTTGCTGTTGTTGTTGTATCGGTAACTCCACTTTTGGCTGTACTTATTATATCATTAGTACTCTTGCTTTTGGTATCAATTACTAAAGGTACCGATACCAACTGTGAATCTTCCATATCAGATTCGGTAGGAACAAGAGATCGTTTACCAAATAATTGAACATGTGATTGTTGTGTTATTTTCCCACTTGATATCATACTACTGCCACTTGATCTTATCAGTTGAGGCGAGAAAGAGTTCACATGATAGTTTGATGATAAATGGGATGACATTATGAGAACCACTGCCAATGTTGTAGGCATACTATTCATGGTATGATATATGGTTGTGTACAATAAAAATATACAATGGTTTTGTGTGTGTTGTGGAGAGTGTTATATAATTTCGATACTTGCTTAATGCAGATCTCCTCTCCTCTATTAATATATTCTAATCGACCCAGTATACATAATGTTGTCGTCGTCATCTATCAATCTCTTTGCCATCGGAAGTAAAAAAAAAAAGGATACCTTCAGTGAAGGATCCTAGAAGAGAGGAGCGAGTTGCGATCAGAGAGTAGAAGGAGAATCTTTCTCTAATACACCTTGTTTAATATCATCTTACATATCTAACTTATAGCACAGCTCTGGGTAGTTTCTTTCCTTTCATCAAAAGATGCTGAGTTCAACTCAAGTAATATTGTTCATTCAAACTCTTCAGAGTCAGAGTCCTCTATTGGCTCTCATGGCTTCACGAAATTGGTTGCTTTCCTCACGCCACTTGCTGTTGCGTTTGGGTTTTGAGCTTCTCTTTTTGGACGACTTTCGACGACGAAGATCTCTGATTGCATTCTTGCAGAAAGAAGCTAGTCTACTGGTAATAGATCTACAGCTTGATATGAAATAGTTATATCTAGTATGTATGGGGTAAACTATGCACCAACTGACGACAATATCAGTCTCATCCACCTAGATATAATTGACGCCTTGGTCTCAATTCGATTAGGCACCATTTGTGTACTCGTGAATAGTAAGGCAGTAGAGCCAATCTTTTGCCCGGCGTCTGATGATCGAGTTGCAAGTATTGGCAGTGTGTGACATGGGGAAGCATAGGTAGATACTGTTACTGATCCAATGAGAGCGGTGCATACAGTGGTCAACATCACATTGTCCTTGAGGCACTTTCTCTCTACTGACAACTTCCTCCATATTTTCCAAGGCCACATCTAGCCTCGACCTCCTCAACAACTCATCTTCAACTTGGGAATCACCTGTGACCAAGTACATCTCCTCCAAGCATGACATGTCATGTTTCTCGAGGTACTCAGCTAACTCCTGATCATTCGAGTCCAATCCAGCTCTCATTGCCATAATATTGTTGGCTCGATGATGACTGATAGTGTGCCCCACATCTGGTTTCTTAGATTTCTTACCAGTGTCATCAAACACTTCAACTTCTTGATCATTACCTTCGTCATCTGAGTCAATATCAGTATCTGGCTCTGGTGGAGGAGTAGAATCAGGAGATGGCCGCTTACGCTTACGAGATGATTTCTCAGTAATCTCGGAAGAACTCTCCTCGGAAGATGACCTTGGCGGTTGTCGTGTATATCGATAACTAACAGTCAATTCAAACTCAGACGGGATTGAGATTGACTCTAACTCTTGTCTCAAACGTTCTAGATCTCGTGAGAGATTCTCCACTTGTCTGTCCATACGAGCTAAACTAGCACGACTAACATTGCTATCCATATTTTCAATAAAGTCCTTCAAACTTGCATTGTATTCGGCATCGCACTTGAACATCATATCTCTTGTATGACGAATCTCCTTCCGAAGGGATACTTCAGAGACCTGCATCCTTTGAAGGAATTGCTTCTTTGGAGGCAAAGGGCGAGGCTCCTCAATAGCAATAGGTGATGATACAACCGTCGTGTTAGATGCTGAGACAAGAGAAGTATCAGAAGAGACATCATGGGTAATCTTCTGACGCTTGCTTTTCATCTCAGCAACAACTGATGGTTCGGCTTTGCGTAACCTGATCACAAATCTGCTAGCAATAACGTTTGTCCCCTCTTCAGTCTCATTCATGTACAGCTGCCTCATCTTCCTCTCCTTTCCGTGCACTTTGATGGAGATGGAATCATACTGACCCGATTCCCTGTCCTCCTTATCAAGGATATTGCATGCTGTACTCTTTACAGCATCAGTGTCAAACCATATTCCAAGAGTTGGTGAGCAGATGAACGTATCAGCAATCATGATCGAGTGCTTGTTGTTGGCTTGACTACCATGCCACTTATGACTCATGCCTGGACATACTATGTAGAAGAGTTCAATAGCCCTGCGTTCGATCTCATCCTTCTTGCCTCCCTAAGAAGTAGTAGAAGTAGATGATAGGAGAGTTTAGAAAGAGAAGCTCAAACAAACGATATGCAAAACTTTAACACACTAAACTCGTTCACTTACAACAGTAAAGACTGCCTTGAAGCGGATGATCTTGCCATCAACTTCAATCTTGACAGGGATGAGAAAAGCGTCACCCTTTTTCAGTGCTTCCTTCACACTTGTCATACGGCACTTGACAAAATGAAGGGTGAACTTCCTAACACCAGCCTCCTCCTCGTATTCCTTCGATTCTTTGTCAAGATGGGAGGAGTTCTCTGCCATGAATTTATCTACTCGTTCATCAATCTCGGGATGGTCCATACCACTAAGCTCAGCACCGGTCAGATTCATTTCTTCAATGTAAAAGACAGCCTTTGTTATGTCCATGACACCCTCGAAATCCTCGATAGCAGCATTGGCGGCGGCCTCATCATTGTCAATAGGAAAGTATTCAATTAGATCTTGTGAAACCTCGGTGGTGGTGTTCCTACTGAGATCTTCCCCAAGCTCAATGATACGTTGCAAGTCGTCCACAGGAAGGTCAAATGTTTGAAGAGGACCCTTTTCATCGGTTGTATTTTGACGAGATTTGAGAAGAGACTTATGAGTCTCCTTCCATGTAAAAGACACGTCGCCAACTTTTCCACTAACACTATTCTTGACAAGTCCAATTTCAAGATCTGATCGAGCTTTTAGCATTCTCCTTTTACGCCACGCCGTATCTTTGAGCAATTCAGTATCAGCAGCAGTGATGTTCTTCCCATGTGGCATTGACTCATACTCGTCCTTGATTTCTTGGATGAGAGTTTCATCCCACTCAAAACCTGACTCTCGTATCTGCGGTGCATACTCATTATTCTTCAAAACAGCTCCAGCGGCAGCAATGAGATCAGTGTTCGGAGCTTGTGGCTTCTTCTTCTTCTTTGCAGATTTGCTGCTCGTCTTTGCTTTGCTCGTCTTTGGGACAGGTGTGGCTTGAGATTTACTCTTTCCACGCCCACGCCCTCCCTTACCGGCCATGCCGGAAGACGATTCGTTGAATGGAGCTGTATACGATGATTGTTCGATGGGTGTTGTTGTGTTGATGGGGTTAACTAATGATTGGGTAGGCGTAATGCAAGTTATTAATGAAAGTAAAATGAATATTAGCTTTGTCATTGCTCAAAGGCAAATTGCAACGTGCCGAACAGGCAGACGATTATTGCTAATATCTGTATATTATATATTTATTGATAGTAATGAATACGGAGTTGTATTGATGAATAGTCGTTTGCATTCATTGCTAGAAGAAGTGCTAGCTTGCTTTGTAACATAGTGTTGTATTGCAAGTTTGTTGATTGCAAAAAATTGGCGATGATTTGGCGATTCAGGTGGTGGTCCGGTGACTAACTTATTGCAACGGGTTGTGGGGCGGGTGTAGACTGTAGAGCATGGTCGACGCCGTCGCTTTTAGACGGAATAGACTCCACCTACATCTCTCAACTGCAATATTCGTTTGACATCGTCGTTCGTAGTATCAACACCCATTATTAATGATTAACAATAATGAAAACACATAAAACAACACCTCAAATAATTTGACGGGCTGCTTAGTATTACATGTATATTGCAGTGATGTGTCATGATCCACACGGAGGGACAACTACAGCCTCTGAGGGCATTAATCTGATAGATATTACATCATATATTTGATAGCAATAAACGATAAATGGTCAATGGACTGAATGATGTCTCTCACTGACAAGATAAAATTAATTAGAGAAGAGATACCTAACTGAAGAGGATACCTTAGTTAATATGTTATGAACCTTAAGCAAACAGCAAAAGTTGATATAGAAAGCATCTACTACAATTACGGTACAATACTAAGATATGGATACTCAAGGTTGTGAATGCTTAGAGAAGTTGTACTTGCAAGAAAGATGCAGTTAACCAGTTGTAATGAAAGTAAAACGAGTAACTGTTGGGCGCTAGTTATTCGTTGCTTATAACGCTCGTAAAAAAGACGAGAGTTCGTGGTGATAATTGATTCACGACTGGTATTGTACATCATTTGTCCTACTTATCGTTTGAATGATAGAGTCCTCTATTTGCTCGCATAGCTTTACGAAATCGGTTGCTTTCATCACGCCATTTGCTACCGCTACCCGATCTCCTTACTCGACCTCTTCCTCTCAATTGAGCTGCAACATTGTTCGCGGCCTGTAACACAGCTAGTTGTTCGCCTGAATTTAGATTGTTATTGTTTTGAATTCGAGCCTTGGCCGAGTTGAAGACTGTGCGTTTCTTCTCCATAGCACTTAGACATTTAGGCTCTCCGTTGGCGGCAAAGTGCTTCTCGTAAATCTTTGGAGCAAATGATCGCTTGCAACAATCACATTGAATCAACTCGATGTTTACAACAGATGCCTCGTCGTCATTCTCATCTGAAGCGGTTGCATTATGATTGTATGAGATTGGAGCCCTATCCTTACCAGGAGATTTGGCTTGAGTACCCAGGAAATCCTTTACAGTAAAGTCATTTGGGTCCAGACGTTCAAGCATTGCATGAGAGCTGTCTACTAGAGCAGGCTGATTATAACTCGTACTACTTTTGGAAGGTATACGATTCTTAGACTCGGCAGCAGGTAAATCTCCCTGTCTTTTGCGCCTCCGTGCAACTAATCTCTGACGAAGTATTGCTGTTTTCTCACATTCGCCTTCTTTGTATTCTTGTACTTGACGACTTTCCAAGTAGGCCTGGAGTTGGTGAGATGTTTTACTCCTTAATTTTGACGAAGAATCAACAACCTTATCTTGAAACTGATCCAGTTCCGCAACTGGAGCTGTTTGTACATTGTTTGACCTACTCGACCTTGATAGATTATCAACGGTGCCACTACTTCCACTGCCCAACCTTCCTCTGCCTCTGCCTCTACTTCCTTTGACCTCGATAGGTAGTGCCATTTGTTGGTGAGTGCTGGTCTCATTGTTGCGTGAATAATATGCCCTGCTACTGGATCCTACAGGCTGCTCGTTGTGATTATACTGTTTGCGCTGCTCTTTGGCTAAACGAGCTTCATGCCTTTCTGCCAACGAACTGCCAACATTGGTAGCAGATGAAGGAGACTTGAAATCGAAGCCACCATTGTCTAATAGTTTCTGGGTAGCTTCTAACCTCTGTTTGGTCCTTTGTTGTCGTTGGAGCTCACTCTTTGACTGCATTGAAGAAATAGAAGCAGTATCAGTATTGTCTTTGATTTTAGATCGAAGTTCCCGTGCTCTATTCATAGCGCTCCTCCTCCTGTTTGCCCAATCATTGGGGTCTACTTTCGGCTGGGAATCCATACTGAATTTGAGTTGGTGTGATGAGTGTTGTCGTGTTGGAGAAGTTGCATTGAAAGGCTCCCGATTGACTTTATTAATATAAATAATTAGAGATAGAAAGCAGATGAGTAGAGGCCCAGATGAAAGCAATATCAACACTTATAATCTAGTAGCGTCAACAATACTCACCATCACAATGCTCTTGAATAAATGCCCCGACCAAACAATAGTAATTTGCTCTGAAGTGTTTTTTTTTTAGGTATGTAAGTAAAATTAATCTTACTGTAGATCTCCGACACAACTAAAATGAGGTCGAATGAGGTCGAATATATCCTCACAGAAACGGGTGATGATATATCCTCTTCTCTTTTACAGTGGATCAGGACAAGTGGGAATATATCGGAGTTCGTCGATAGATCTCCGCTTTACTTTTAATGAAGACTTCATACGCTTTCTTTTAGTTCTCATAACACTTCATACGCTGTCTTTCCTTGGTTCTCACTATCGTAGCGTAGATTTCAAAGATACAAATACCGCATACGATACCCCACACAACTGAAACGGGTTATAAATACGATATATCCTTCTGTAAGAGCCAGGATAAGTGGGAATAAACCGGATTCGTCGATAGTCCTCGCTTTACTTTGTACTGAAGACTTCATATATCATACATAATTGTTGATGTACACTATTTCTTACTCTCGTAACACGTTTAAGTTGATGTAAATTCTATCTCAGTTTCTGTCAGTCTTTTTGTATCATCACTGACTTGCAAGTATGGATTATCCTCTTGAGGTCGAAACAACACCCCGACAATGGCATAAAATACCAGCGTTGCAAGTTCTGTAGCAAGGTATCGCAACCAACTTGATTTATAACCAAGAAAATTTGCAAAGAGGTAGACAATGATTCTTGTAAAGTAAATATAAGCCACAACAAGTATGTAGAAGCGCTGGAACTGTTTGAGTTTTGATAGTGTATGTGCGGCGTGAGCTGTTGGAGGAGCCTCCGACTCGACATTGGTAATGGCAGAAGATGACTTGTTTCCATCTTCTTCACCGGTTGCATTTGATGTATCCGATTCTACAATACTTTCTAATGAATTGACTTGCCAGACAATGGGGACCAATATAGCACAGCAACAAAGTATATCAACAAAATGAAGTAACCCCTTCCAATCCTCATAAGTAAGCTCGCCTAGAGTTTCTTGAGAGAGCACCGCTACTGCAATATTATCAATAACTTGCAATACTAGTACTATCCATATTAGCTTCTTCTCTTTATCACCGAGAGAAGCTTTGACTATTGACCAACCACTTCCAATCAATGTTATAACAGTAAACATAAAGATGCCCTTGACAAACGACATACCAAAGTATACCGCTGATATGAACTCGGCATGACCATGTATTTTAATTTGGTGGTATCTAATGGACTCAAATAAGACAGTCACTGTCTTCATCGCTAGGAGAATTGTTATTAAATGATGTATTGCATGTACTGATGGACGACTTGATGCAGAGTTACTGTCTTTTGGTGTCCATATCGCTTCTTTTCCTGCACGAATGTTTCTAATATTAATTGCCCACAGGAAGAAACAAAGTGCATATGATATGCTGAAATAGAGATACATTGCAGGTAGTTTCATTTCGCCAGCCGTCAGATAAGATGGATTGCCGTAGTTGTCATAATTTTTAAAATGTAGATCCAATTCAAACGATGAGTGCACATAGTTTGATCCCATCTTTTGTTGATTGTCTCTAGGACATAACTGATAAATGAGAAAGTATAACCCCTCATCTTCTTTGTTTGTAAATGAGTATGTCACTGCTGCCTTGTGCGGCTTCCATGACTTTTCGGGTTGATTCATGGAAAGATATACTCCACCCGTCTTTACATTGCTTGTATGATGGTTCATATTATCATGATGGTTATCATATACAACTTCAAATTTATCATCTTCCTCTAACATATCATCATCTATATTTGATGCGTCCACACTAACGTAATCCTCACTCCTATGTGATTCAAACACACATATCGATGGTTGTTCCAAGATTGTTTCATGGTACTTTGAGAAATCGCTTTCACTATCAAATCTCTTAAGTAAGAATCCCGCCTCGACATACTTTAATGTCGATTGTCCTTGATTTTCAGAATGTTTCGGCTTACGTCCAAGTGTTAATTCAAAATCAAATACTGTTACATTGTAAACTCCTCCATTGAGGAAGCCGAATGGTATACCGATAGGACCGATGATATTTCTGGGATCATTCTTAGTTGTGAAGGTATGTTTCGTACTGGATGATAGAGTAAGTAATGATGTACATATGATTAACAATATGAATTGCAATTGCAATAGTGAAAGACGATTCATTGTCGATATTGTATAATGCGGTTGTGCAGTTATTGTTAGTAAGTTGTGGTTCAAATGTTATTAGCAAAACTAATAATATGTTGACAGTGTTGCAAGAAACTTCTAAATCGACGGCCAGACTTGTAGGCGCGCTATCTCTCGAGCGAGCTCTCTCGTCCTCGTCTCCCTCCTCAGTCCTCAATTGCCTATGTACCTCTAGTATGTTCATACTTGAGTATACTATTGTACCAAACTGAAACTAGACTAATTTCATATCATATGGAAATAACTTTCTAAAGTTACAAGAGTACTAATGTTTTTTGTCAACATTAACACCCTTCTGCAACTATTTCAACACCCAGAAAGTTTCGTATGCAACCCTGTGTAAATCATTCATAAAATTTTCTACTCACGTTGACTGCAGCCCCCTAGCAACCTATTTCATCTTGGTAGAAAAAACAGCACCCCCTATCACCAATCATGGTAGCTTTAGCTTTTCCGCCTTCAATACCTTCTCGGCGTCTTTGTCCGCCTTGGTACAATTCAACTTCATTGCCCACTTCTCCAAATTCTTCAATTCCTTTTCCACATCCGTCCCTTCCCCCTCATTAGCCTGAAGCTTCTTTCTCTGGTTGGCAATTGCTGTCAATAACATATCCTTCAACTCCTCTGCATTTTTCCTCGCAAAGTTTTTGAATGATGGTGCCTTTGCATGATTACGTTTATCAATAAATTCACCAACATTGCTCCCTTCGGTGCATACATACATGCCAGGGAAACCATCAAGGGCGTCATATCCAGTTGGAGTTTCCTCAAGTAAATCCTTTGGATCTGGCCATTCGTATGCATACCACCAACGAGATAATAATGCTTGGATGAGCTTACCTTTTTCAGAATGAGTATACAACGCATTTGATGCACATGGCCAGTTACTACCCGAGGCTGATGATTTCACAGCAGCCTTCTTCTTAGTAGCGGTGGATTTCTTCTTTGTTGTCGTGGTCTTCTTTTTAGCAGTTGTCTTCTTCTTGGCTGGTTTGGCCTTTTCCTTCTTCTTATCCTTCTTCTTCTTCTTGGATTTTTTGGGTGGTGTCTTCTCCTCCTTTTTAGATTTTAATGCAGATAAGGGAATATCATCTGATTCATCACTGTCGTCGTCATAATCTTCTTCTTCGTCCTCTTCATCATCTTCATCCTCTACGACAAAGTTATCATCTAATTCTTCTTCCTCGTCCTCACTATCAACCAGATCACCAGCAAATTCAGCCTCCTCATCACTACTTTCTTCCTTCTTTCCTTTTCCTAGTGCAGATAGGGGCACATCGTCATCAGAAGAGTCACTCATACTAATAAAAGTTGGGGTACTATAATATCAATCAATTGCTGTTAGGCGGATATTATTCAATTGCTAGTGTAATAATATGTTTGCAAACAAAAGTAATGTGTGTTGTGATATTATGTACTTTGTGATACTTTTTTTTCAAGCCGACACGAGTATGTGGTATCAATAAGCCGCCGGTAAATCAGCTGCTGGTACTTGGAGTTTTAATACAACAATACGATGAAATAGGAGACGGTAAAATATTGTAATAGGAGACGGTAAAAATTGTAAATAGGAGAGGCTGTTTGTGGTAGGCCAATCACACAAAATTATTAAATGGCGATCCAACGTCAACCCTAACTCATTTGTTCAAAAAGCAAAGTGGAGCTTTGCCGTCCTATCATGCTAGGAATGAGCACCATACGAGCCGTGCTAATCTGCATACTACTATGTCTTTACCCCTTTGTAACATTATCATTTTCGCCTTCAGTTGCGATACCCAAGTTGGTTGTATCAAGAGCAGACACACTTCCGAGATTATATGCTCATGAATTGCAACAACAATATCATGATATTGATTCTACGTCATTGGGTGGATCTAGTCAGACATTACATGCTCATGTAAATCACGACACTAGAATTACTGAGCGGAGGGCATTTATACAAAAGTCAGCATTAGTTGTGGCAGGGGTTTTGTCATCTCCATCATTAGCATGCAGTGCCGATACATCCTTATCAGATAGTACAATACAAGCTGATGGAAACTATGATTGTTTATTAGATCTTCCACCGATTACAAAAGGGTGTGTAAGAGTTTATCTTTGTAGGCATGGGCAAACAGGTAAGAGAGCTTATGATATGAGCATATGATATGAGCATATGATATGAGCATATGATATGAGCATATGATTATTATGAGCATAATATAACATGAGCATAATATATGATGAGCATATGATATGATGGGTATTTTGATTTCACTATACCTCACTAAAAGTATCCTCTTTTCTTAGAAAACAATAGACTACACTTAGTTCAAGGTGCTAGAGTAGATCCTCCAATCAATAATAATGGACAAGAACAGGCACGTAGACTTGGAATGGCGCTGTCTAGATTGGACGAGTCAACAAGTCCTCATTTGATAGTACACAGTAAGCTAAGAAGAGCGAGACAAACAGCAGAAGTAGCGTCTGAAAATGCAAATAAGAAGTCGTCTCTTAAAGTCTATGGAGAGATTCCATGCTTGGCCGAGGTAGATTTTGGTTCTTTGGACGGAACTGAGGTTAAAGATTTCCGCAAGACCATTAGGCAGGTTTCAACAAGCTGGTCATTCAGAGACATAGATAAAACGGCAGGAGATGGAGGTGAAAGTGGCAGAGAAGTTCTATCGAGGGCAGGGCAAGCTATAGAGGAGTTATCTACACTTGCAACTGAGACGGCTTCATCTTCCATAGTGGCAGTATCACACTCTGCTTATCTTCGAATTTTACTTTCACTTGTTGCCAATTCTCCACTAGCGGAGACTTTCTTATGGAGTATACAAAATGGCGGAGTAAATGTTGTTGATATCAATGTTGAGGGAAAGAGACGGCTGGTCACTTCAGAATCAGGCATCTTTGGTGGAAGGTTGTTGAGTCGATTCAGAGAAAACAACAGACTTGAACTTGATATACCTGAATGTTGTTTGATCAGGAAAAATGAGGTGAGGCATCTAGAAGGGATGAATATATAACTGGGCATAGAAGTAGTAAAGCAGCGCCAATGTATCACCTTACTTTTATCTTTGACATGTCTGTTGTTGTTGCTGCTGTGCTTGACATGTTTGTTGTTGTGGCTGTTGCTGTGTATGTTGTCTAATAACTTGAATTTCTGGCTTGCCTGAACCAAAGGCTCCAGAATTAGGGTTATTAGACGACTTGCGAGAGAAGCCAGCACCGCGATAGTTCCGAGGCAAGCCTGCTTCCAGCATCGTCCACTTCCCAGCCCGTTCAGGAGGTATGTACCCCATGTTGAGAAACCAATCAAGAGGACTATATGAGGGAACATTGTAGTTGGCCATTAATTCCTGGCCCTTCTTCAACCGCTTCCTTTCTCCATGTCTCTGACTTCTTACTACAAATGCACCTGCTTGGTTCTCATCTGCATCTAAAAAGTGGCCATCTTCCATCTTCTCCTTGCCTGTCAATTCAGTAAACTTATCAGCAGCAAGATCATGGTTTATGATATCCATCATGGGAACCAGTCGTAGACTACCATGCTCATCTCTGCCCGCCACAGCTCGACTAGCCACCTGACA
>Ga0214478_101463_pt1 | contig 11719 bp, 9 predicted proteins | sample M1_20Mar14CPVII9_2_FD_178001 | JGI IMG/M metagenome (GOLD analysis project Ga0214478, IMG submission 178001) | Marine eukaryotic communities from Monterey Bay, California, United States - M1_20Mar14CPVII9sort6BwellD7 | ecosystem: Environmental > Aquatic > Marine > Unclassified | place: USA...
AGAAGTTAGGTCGACGCTATTATCCGTGCTCTTGTATCCATCAGTCTTGCCTTCGCCCGTCACTTCTTTCAAGTCTACGACGTCAATTCCTCCACACAATGAGTTAATCACCTCCTCAGCTCCTCGGACAGGCGGGGTCTTCATCTCCCTTACCTTCTTCTTCATGTACTCTCTGAAGCTATTAACCCATGTTCGTGATATGACATACACATCTGGTGATTCCTCTGTATTGTCGACTGTTGAGATGTCATTTTTCCCAGGAAGCAACCCATCATTGATTGATATCAATGTGTCAAATAGCTCATACTTCTTGGCCGTCTCTTGTTGGTACGATACACCGCAGTCTTGACAAGTTAGATTTTCACCATCGATGAACTTGTGGTCCATGAGTGTGAGATGACGAGCAAGCTTGGTATCCTCAGATCGATCATCCAGAAACATTTCATACTCATGTCGGAGGATGGACTCCAAGGAATCATACATGTCCATTGACAAGAGCTTTCCTTGTCTTGCCTTCCTTGGATTTAGGCCTTGAGAATGCTCACAGAGGAAAGACTCTCTTTTGTAGAGAGTATTCGACTCTATTGCATTCCGAAACAAGTCTTCGAGATCATCTTCACAGGACAGGAATCGTCTAAGGAAGTTGGAATCGACCCAGACTTTACTCTCGGTGCTTTTAGTGGGCTGGAAAAGCTTGTCCACAATCATATCTTTCCTGGCAGTTAGTCTACGGCCCCTGAGTAGTTGCCTGTGCATTTGACTGAGGAAAGTTGAACATTATAAGATGTAAGATGAAGGTTTACTTGCACAGGCATACCCATATAAGAACAAGCTCAAACTACTTACTCTAACTCAACCTTGAACCTCTCACTACGTTGGAGTCTGATCGATGATAGAATACCGTCATCGTTGCCAGGTGATTCATTGTTCATGAATTGACTCGTAGACTTGAAAGAAGTGACGGGCGAAGGCAAGACTGATGGATACAAGAGCACGGATAATAGCGTCGACCTAACTTCTGATACTGTCGACCCATCCAAGAAAGAGGAAGAACGGCGTGACAGAGACCCATTCAAAGGAGAAGAAGATCCTACGTGGAAAGTCACATGTAAGTATATTTGTCTTGCTTGTAACCACCCTGACCATTCGTGCCTTAATCATTGTAACCAACTCTAACTGTCTTTTGCTTCGTCTATTTCTTTTGCTTCGTCTAACTTCTTACAGGTGACCACGGAAAGTGTTCCGTGATGCATAATGGTCAAAAACGTCGGCTCGTTACTGGAGATATGTGGAGGAATATCTCCAAGGCATTCCCCGAGGCGGTTGCTCATCGATATGAGCACCCAAGAGATGATGCTACAGGGAATTGTGAGCTGTGTCTCCTCGAGAAAGAAGAGGGCAAACTCTTCCCACAAAAGATTGTCGAGTGGAAAGACAACATTCTACAGTCTGAGACTCTGAACGAGTTGCTCGAGAGAGGCAGCACGTCACCCAACTCCTATCCATCGGCAGTGGACGTAGCCTTGCTGCACAACTCGGAAGAGCCAATGCCATGCCGTGTCCTACATGGTGTTGATGTTCAGCGTTGGAGGAACTGCGTCGACGTTGCTTCTAAGTTCACCAAGAAGAAGGCTAAAGCTTCCAGGCAAAGGCTGAATGAACTAATGTTCATTTTGTCTAACTCTTCATCCTTGGGTCGTGAGTTTAGATTCAGACCACTCACCTGTGAACATAACAGGGCAGTCGCTGATATTCCCCGAGAAGAAGAGGTACCAAGTTGGCTAAAGAAGCTGAACGAGTCAGGCCTCGAGCTACTCTTTGACCAAGAGTATGAAGAGCTTGTCCAATCAATCTCCACCCTCGAGTCAATACTGCATTATGATGGTAGTGCTAACTTCCCTTCAGCACCCACGATCTGCTTACGAGTAGAAGAGAGTAAATCAAGTACGAATATTACCCCAAGAATTTGTCATCGTGGCTGCAAGTTTCCCCTCTTTAATGATGAAATCCTCGAAGAAGACAAGATAGTACCCAAGCCAAAGCAAGTCAAACGTCCAGCAAAGAAGGAACCCGTTGAAGAAGCTCCAAAAGGTCCGCTGTGCAAGATACACATTCATGAGATTGACAGTGGCTCCGATATTGTAGTGGCCACATCGTTGATTATGCTTGACATATCAAGTGATCAGGAGACACAGCAGACATCTTCCAATGGTAGGCCCCAACGATCAAGGAAAGCTCGTGGTGATAAAGGAAGCTTTCCAACTCACGAGCTAGAGATGGCACTTGATGGCAATCTAGCCCACTTCAGACTCCTCCTCCATCAGTCTAAAGGCAAGAAGCTTTTCGACCAGCGGCTCTTTCTGATAAGTCCTGGTTCCTCAGTCGAGGCACAAGAGCTGCTCCCCGGGGAGAGTAACCTCAAGACAATGCAAGAACTTGCAGCTTCAGGATCATCCCAGGGGGAAACAAGTACTGCGGCGGATTGTGAACTTCACATGGCTCTAACCTATGGTAGTTCCGACTCGACATCAGATACTACCAAACCAAACTCAAGAAAGAGAGTGAGTCGTCAAGAAGAGAAGGCGGAAGAGGAAGTGTTGCTTGTCACTTTGTCAGACATTGCCTGTGGCGGATGGAAGACTGCAGATGGAAATGATGTAGTCGTTGGAGGGAAGAAGACGAAGCGACGCAGACAAGAGAGAGGTTTCCAAGGCACCTTCTTGCAATCAACTGAACTAACACCCCCCTCTCAAGATGATGGTTCAGCTACCAAGGATGTCGAGGACGAGGACGATGATGTTGTCATCATTGACGATCCGAAGAAGGATGAGTCACAAGTGAGCGTCGACGTTGTCAAGCCCGCGGCTGAAGAGACTGTAGAGGCTTTGCTATCATCAGGAAATTGCTCTCTTGCTACCCAGCCAGATGACGATGACCGGCCTACCGCACAGCAGTTTGATGATAGCCAAGTCACAACTTACGAATCACAGCCAATTACCCAGCAGTTTGACGATACCCAGGCCGAAGAGACTGAGTCAAAAAAGCCCAAGAACACCAAGGCCCTCAAGCTCAGGGCAAAAGACATGCCCCTGTTCTGGTTGTGATGGTCCCCTCGATGATAATTTCTTGGTATGCACTGGATGTAAGCTGCTCTTCTTTTGTACCAAATGCGAAGACGATAATTATCCAGCTCATTGTGCAACGTGTCCGGCCACAAAGGAGAACCATTCTCCTCCAACGGTATAAAGAAATGCATTTAAAATATAGGTTTCGATTTAGATCTAGAACATTGTATTTCTCCTAAGTAGCGTTTATTTTATGTACAGTTTGTTCTATATCTAGCTTGTATCCCTGTATGGATACTAACACCCCTGCCTCCTCACATTCTAGCAAATACATACAGAGTTCCTGCGTGTCCACGCATGACTCTATTCTGTCTATCCAAATGTAGTATATCAACGTATGCCTTGCCATGACCGCCCATTGGCCTCGTGAAGCTGTACTTCATCGTGCCACTCTCTTCATCCATATCATCATTATAGCCCGTAGCACCCATTAGTAGTTTGGCGGCTACTACCATGACACCTTGACCGAATGTACGTCTTCTTCTTGGGGTATAGCCTTGTTCACCGCCTGATGATGACGGTGCGGGGATAACTTGGGAACCAAAGATTTGTTTCCATACCTTGAACTCTTGAGAACGTTTTGATTCACCACATTCCATCTATAGACATTGATGGCGGTGGTTAGTATTGGGGTATATGTAATAGAGAGAGGTATTGATTTGGTATGAGCAAACAGAACACAAGATATGGTCCACACAATCATAAATAAGCAATGCAAACTTACCTTTCCACCCGAAAACCAAACAGACAATCTATCAACCTTCTCAGGATCCGGTAATGCATAACCATATGTTGTCATTATACCCCGTATAGGACTATGTAAAATTGAATTAGGATGATTCTTCTCTTCCATATCACCAAATGAAGGCGAGTATGGTTCAATCGTAAATGCCGTAACGATATGATATGTCCTCAATCCTGTTAAATCTTCATCTATCAAATTTTTTGGTAGTGTAAACACCCCATCATTATCTTTCCCACCCTTATTTAGTATACTGCTAAGGTCAACCTCCTCCATTACATTCCATACAGCATCAATCGAAACCACTAATGAACTTGGTCGGAACATTTCAAATGACATTCGACCTAGAGTGTACATTGGATTACCGTGATTATTATTCCCTAAACAATTTAGATAGGTTGGTTTAGTTAATGTGAACCAATTTCCTTCTATTGTTTGTGTAGGTGGTTTGGATGATGAAGTGTGTTGTATTGTTGAGGATCCAGCGGCTGATGATTCAGCTGCCTCACTATCAATTTGGGATGTGGTAGATGTAAGACTAGACAAGGAAGGAAAATCCTCACAAAGCTCATCAAACTCCTTCCTCTTCTCCCCTAACTCCAATGTAACCTCATCTAAACTACAATTCAACACACTACACTCAGTCCGTAACTTTTCCAATGTATTCACAGTCTCTACAAACTGTTCATTCTTAGCATTTCCACCACTAATTGCTAATGATTTTATCATTTCAGATCTTGCCACTTTGGTCTTTGAGTTTAGTTTAGTTAAGTTTGATGTGATTGTACTTTGTTGAGATAATAGGTTTGATATTATAGATTGTAGTTGGGTATGTTGTTCATATTGAGCAATTGATATTGCCATTTGATCATTGTTGTCGGTATCCTTTTGAGATGATGGGCAGTTTGATGTAGACTGTATTGATAATGAAAGGGACGTATCAACCTGCATAACTGATGAGGATGGTAGCATTAATGGTGATATTTTATCATTGCAATTAGTATTGCAATTGACATCCAGCTGTTGATGTTTGATGGGCAGATATATTTTCCGCGGTGGTCTAACATTATGTGGCTGATTTGATCTCTTAAGTAGACCCTGTATCAGCGAGACAGATGATGATGATGACGACGATGCTCGCCGTCTCCTTGATCTAGTAGTGGGTGAGGAAGTGCCAGATATTGGTGGTGGTGGATTGCTGGGTCGATTGAGGGCCAACTGCTCATGATGTTGTGATGCAGATCTTGATGATTCACTACCGCCGTCGCTAATCATTACATGATCATCGTCGCTATTGTCACACATTATCTCATCATCATCATCATGAATTATATCAATCTCATCTATACTAAACTGAGCAGACTCCACGGATGAGGAAGTATAACAGTATGGTGGTGATAGTGATGAGATTGATGATGGTTGCGATTGAGCTATCTTGCCATCTTCATCACTTGACGAGCTACTGCCGCCGCCGTCTTCGGTATCGGCGGCAACTATATTGTGAACCCTGCCCACTCTCTTCATTATTTATATTGTATTTATATCATTACAAGAGATTCACTGACATCATCTTCTTCCTCTTAGTTTATTTGATGGAAAATGAGAGACAAATTCGACCCTTCATGTAGATCACCGTCATGTCGTACCGGCACTACATCGCCGCTCTCATACATGGGTGAGTAAGATGAGTAGGAGGCTACAATTAAGAGGTTACATGCAGTCTACATTACATACATATTATAAAGTTACTCATAGGTTTGATATTCTAAAAACGTATGTTGATAACATACATCATATTCATTTCTATTGCTCTTTTTGCTCTTGACCTTGACCCCAATAGATGGTATGACTAGGTCATCTTTCAACTGATACTTTAAAGGCTTAGCTCATTGACTGGAGCAGCACCAACACCCATTACTTCGCCTTCCTTAATAGACTGTTTGTTTTTCAGTCCTGGCCAAGCCACTCTTATACCGCTCGCTGCTGTCGTCTTGGCAGCTTTATATACTCCTTTGTTTCGCAGTGCCTCTCTCTTTGATTCTGCCTCTTGTATGATTTCTCCTGGTGGGGGTTCTTGTATTGCATATGCCTCTAATGATGGTGGCCATATCAGTTTTCTATTCATCCAATACCGTACATACTTCTCATCACTTTCATTACTCGGAGGTGTCTCCCACTTGGTACCTCTGTACCAAGGATCAACTCCACATAGGCCTGAATTCTGCCACATGATCTCGTTGATAGCAGGGTCATGATCGATTAATGTGTATTCAAACCAATCCCGTCCTAACCTCCAATCAAGTCCCAAACCTTCTACTAAGCATGCGGCAGTTAATAGACGTAGTCGTCGTGGTATCCAACCCTCTGACCAAAGTTGTCTCATTGATGCATCAACAAGAGGAGATCCTGTATTTCCAACACACCAAAGTTTGAATTTCTCATCCTTGTTACCGTCCGATGAGTGGCATGACTTGTCCATAAAGTTTAGTACAGCCTCACCTCTTCTAATTGGTCCGAGTAATCCATAACATATATACGACCAATCACGCCACAGAATATCACGTCTACGGACTCCGGCCTTTGCTGCTCTTTGTGGGGATATTAGACCGTATCGAAGATATGGTGATAGCTTTGTGTTTATAGATCCCCTTTCTGTTAGTGATGATGTTTGTTCAGATTCTAACATCTCTCTATTGTTTGATGATGATCTTTCTATACTTCTATTGATACTACTTGCACGTAGTATGGCCTCATCTTCCGATATATCACCCCAATCTATCAGAAGACGTTTAGCCCAATCTGGAAAGCTTTCAACTTTTGGTATCGATATTGAAGTTGATATTGTTGTATTGGCCAATGGAGGCGGTAGACTTGATATTTCTAAAGTTGGTTTATCATATTCGTCTCTCTCTGGTATTGTATTGCTCAGAAATGTAGACCACCGAAGTGCTCTACCTCCCATTCTACTTCTGCCTAATGCTTTACTAACATTGTGAAATGGTATTAATAATCCATCATCGAAAACTTCCACTACATTAGGTATAAAATTGTTTGACGAATCTTTACTATTTATACTTTGTAATTTGTCTAATAGTTTTGACGTATGATTGCAATGCCTATCAAGTAGAGATACATCCACAACTACATGTCTCGCATTAACTTCTTCTATTGTCTCAGCCATGATGGATATCATATCATCACTATCTCCACGCCCTCCGCTATCACATGTTGGAACTAACCATAACTTCTGTCCAAACTCTACTAACGATTTATTCAATGAATGTAATGCTGCATATCCAAATGCCTGTACAGGAGTTAGTTCATGTATCGAATTAACTTTTGATATAATTTCATATGGCCAACATATGCATATGGTAAGCTCATCTGTACCAAGTTCTGCCGCTTTACATAATGCTAAGTTATCTCTAATACGTAGTCGATTTGTAGATAGCCATAATAATGCTGTTTGTTTCTGTTCATGATCTGCTGTTGTCTCGCTTCTTGATGTGTAGATGGATGAAGAACAATGTCTTGATGTTATTATGCTGCTGGTATCTTTGGATAGAAAACCTTCAACCTTTTGCAATACTCGACTTCTTATTGATCTATACCGTATATGTGATATGAGGAATGCAGATGATTGTGATAGTATCATCATTAGCAAGACAATAAAGGAGGCCATCATCTCATCATATTAATATCATTCATCGCTCATCGTCACTAAAAAAACTTCTTTACTCCCCAGCAACCAGAATCAGAGGAGACGACGCGCGTCTAATGCGACCCGACTAAAAACAAAGAAGCAATGCCCTCCTATTGCATCCGTCTATGAGCCACACCATCTAATTCTCTATTTCTCATGGCCACACGTCAATGCTCTCGAGCCCTCGAATCTTAAGGTTGAGCAACAATATGACAAACCTTGCATACAATATTTGCAATCATAAATCAGAGTGCTCATAAAAACTAACTTGAACACTCAACACAACACAACACATACATCATACATACATCATCACACAAAGCAACAATACATACATCAATCATGAGGCTCTTTCTACTCACCGCTACAGCTGCATTATTCATCGCCAATGGTGCATACGCTCAAGAGAATGCTGCCGAGGTACGTATCCGTATGGTACACATAAACACATCAACATATCATATGATTATATGATTATTTCTTATCTATGGCTGTTAGAGAAACATCTACTATTATGTGATCATCTTTCGTCTTCATCATACGAACTAACTCACTTCTCCTTCTATCATCTCTATCCACTCATCTACAGATCGACTTTGGTGATTTAAATACCGATGAAGTAAAAGATCTTTTCTCGTATCTGAACTCTATGACGGTATTGAGTTAGACGAAGAAGACGAAGATGAGGAGTCAGCCAATTCGTGTATGTTGGAAAGGGTGGGAAGGATGATTGCAAAAGAGACAGAGATTGTCGTCGTTGGGAGATCTGTGAGACTAGACGTAGAGGACCAAACAGATGTGTTGAGGAGGGAGGACGCTCTTGTGACCGAAATGATGATTGTAGAAGTGGTCAACGTTGCTCTCAGGATGGAACTTGTATCAGGGATAGGAGCCGCCGCCCTAGATCTGGAGATCGATGCAAGAAGCGATCCGACTGCGGAGCTAACCAGAGGTGTGGTAGTAATGGACGTTGTGTACGTCGTGACCTTGACGAGTTGGATGAGGTTGCTGAAGAGGAATAAACTTTGATTTAGATATTGAAACTGAAGAGGAGTTAGTGAACACATTCTATGTACCCTACTTTGCTTTTAGATAGAGATCTTTTTTTGCACAAGATATGAAATGACTGCTAACTTTCCATTTGCAACATGACCCTGAAGTGGCATTATAATATAGCATCAAAGTAAGGTTTCACATCATATGAATACAATAGTAGAGTAGAAGGAGATCTATCGAGGCTAACAATAGAGGCAGAGTACAGTTAGTAAGAGATGCGTTATTTGGCTGCCTTTGGCAGCGGTATCCTCGCAGAAAATAGATCAGTGGCAAAGAGTATAGGGTATTTTCAGAGTTAGGTACGATATCATATTGAAGATGGAAGCAGCTATTAAACTTGCGACATCATGCTACTTAGATTAGCCAGGAGAAGTGTATATTAGATGTTATGTCCTAGTTGATTATATGACAGAGCGTGTGAGAGGCGATTAATATATATCACTCATACATTGTCATTTATTCTCATTCTCATGTCTTCCGCCAACAAACAAGATATGGAAGAAGCTACTGATCAGCAGCCAAATCAATTATCACCGCCATTACAGAATGATGATATTGAATCTAAACCTGCGCAACAACAATCATTAGTCAGAGGAGATGCCGTGCGTCGATCTAAAGGATCCACTGTAGAACAAGAAAAAGAAGGATATTTGAATCGTCGAAGTTTCATAGCAAACTTTCTCCTCCTCCTTGGGTATACATTTGGTTTATGGTTTCAGGTATATGAATTCCTCGGTAGAGATAGAACATCAATTGCAATTACTGTATACTTCGTGGCGTTTGTACTGCTGATACTATCAGGATTGTTGGAGTTATCTGTTGACATATTCTCAACACGATCTGTTGGACACGGAAGATATCATAGCACTAGTGAACGATGGAATAGATTCATTTCATTACTATTTATATCGGCCGGTATATTGGATATTATAGCATTTGTTTATTGGATGCAGAGAGAACCAGTTACAGAACGACAGGTTTTGTTAGTATCGGCATACGTATTATTTGTAATGGCTGTTATAGTCATGTACTTTCAGATTGTAGAAGTAAAGAAGGATTCATGGTCTGGGACATTACTATCAGACAAGGTAGATTTGGTTGCAAATGGAATAGTGTTGGCTGCTACGATATTGGGGGTGGTGCTGAGACATATGGAGCTCTCCTCAAATGATTATGGAGATGCTACAGATCGACTAGAGTTGGCTACAGTTCCAATATGGTTATTCTCCTCAATGTTGTATACTTTTACAGATTTACTTCGGCTACAGATAATGATCAACGAGGGTAATGCTTGGTACTGAAATAACCGACTTTAATAGCTGTAAAATTAATATAATGGTAAACTTATCCCTAAATATAGCCTGAAAGAGCCCAACAGACTAAGTAGGCAGTCGGATTGTATCTCAAACCAAGCAAAAGATAATCATAACGAGATACGCTTGAGTTTTTCTCTTAACTCTTCATTCTCCTTTGCCATCTCTTCATTGTCTTTACGAAGACGAGCGATCTCTTCTCTGTGCTTTGCAATATCATCTAACATCAATGTCAATGGTACTGTTTCAGGAGCACAAGCACGACATTCCAACCCATGTGTCTTTATCAAATCAAGATTACAATCAGTGCAAAATGTAGATATGCAATCCCCACAGGCCTTTACATCGTATTCCTCGCCATTGTAACAATCCTCACAATGTCCCTTACCACAGTTATCACCCTGACATTGAAGAAATGAAACACAATTATCACAACGAGTCTCATTGCAACCATCACACGTATTCAAACAATTCTCACAAGTAGCTTCCCCACATTCATCACACACTTCCATTTCCCCACACTCCTTGCATTTCGTGTCAAGGCAGTTTGTGCAAATTGTTGATGTGACACAATCAGTACAATATGTTTTATCACAGGTGTTGCAAGACTGTATACAAAAGCCACCATTTAACACATTTTCTCTACTGTAATCATTGCAATCACTGCAGATAGGTGCCAGGCAATCATAGCAAATTTTTCTGTTATGATTACCTTGCATCCAATCATCAATACCTTCTATAACCAAATTACACTTTGAACAAATCATATCCCGGCGGGTACTAAATAGTTCATTGTACCTCCTTTTAAAATCACGGAGATGATATGGACGTTGCCATTCACGTGTCCAGTTTGTATTTAACTGAATACATTTCAATGAGCACCCCACAGAAGAAACGATACTCTCGAGGATGGGTACAACAGCCTCTTCAGAAATCTTTGACTTAGGTGGGGGGTATGGAATCTGGTACTTTCCAACAAGACTTAAATCAATCTGCTCTAATACTACACTACCTCGCAATGGATTTAATCCTATACCTGTAATATTAACACAACCACATAATTTTATTCTTTTGAGCACATCTCGTGCATTTATACACTTCAAGATTGCATTGATATCATCGTCGGTCAGTTTATTTGCAAGTTCTTTTTCAACATCTTGAAAATCTAATATATCCCATTGTGATGCTGATACGATGGCAGTAGTAATAGGTGATGATTGGTGCATCAAATTATCATTTTGCCACAAAGATGATGAGGTGAAAGCTAGCGCTAATATCGCCCTCGACGGCTTATCTAAATACGCCGATACATCAACTATGAAACCAATAGGTAAATCACTAATATGTAGGGTATCAGCGGCAGTCCGTCGACGCTTATTGGTGCCACTATACGCCATTCTCTCACTCTTTATCTCCACTAAAATCTACTAAAATGTGGAAGATGAAAATTGAATGAACTTTTGTTTTGGCGATGAAACGAAGATCAGTGTTTTGTTTTGTTTGTGAGCTAGCACTAGAGTTAGCTCTCCAGTAGTAATGAAATATGCCGTCCAAGCTCTGTGTATTGCTACATCTTTCCCATGGGGCAGTTCGGTTGGTAGTGCTAGTACTCGCAGGATATCAACTTTTGTATCATCAGGGATATCACAAACATCAACATTTCTCCTCTCGACTTCAAGACATCAAAGAAGCATCATATCAACAGCAAACATAATGACATCGCTGTCATCTGCAACTTCCACCAACAATAATGATATGATACAGCAAACTAATAATCGAG
>Ga0214478_101465_pt1 | contig 11715 bp, 6 predicted proteins | sample M1_20Mar14CPVII9_2_FD_178001 | JGI IMG/M metagenome (GOLD analysis project Ga0214478, IMG submission 178001) | Marine eukaryotic communities from Monterey Bay, California, United States - M1_20Mar14CPVII9sort6BwellD7 | ecosystem: Environmental > Aquatic > Marine > Unclassified | place: USA...
CTTTGTAGGGCCCTCCACCATACTTTTACTGCCACTACGCGTTGGCGTTTTTCTTCCCTCAGGTGGGTCAAAGTTTCGTTTTCCCACAGGCTTTCGGAGAACGTTGGGCTTCAAGTGGTGGTATGCCAACATGTACGTGCTAGTATAGTGGTGGTTTGGCATTGTATATGTATATAACAAGTTGATGAACGTTTTTCTTCCCTCAGGTGGGTCAAAGTTTCGTTTTCCCACAGGCTTTCGGAGAACGTTGGGCTTCAAGTGGTGGTATGCCAACATGTAGGTGCTAGTATAGTGGTGGTTTGGCATGTTATATGTATATAACCAGTTGATGAACACTGTCAGCACCTTTGTAGGGCCCTCCACCATACTTTTACTGCCAGGCGTTGCAGCGTTTTTCTTCCCTCAGGTGGGTCAAAGTTTCCTTTTCCCACCAGCAGGCTTTCGGAGAACGTCGGGCTTCAAGTGGTGGTATGCCAACATGCAGGTGCTAGTATAGTGGTGGTTTGGCATTGTATATGTATATAACAAGTTGATGAACACTGTCAGCACCTTTGTAGGGCCCTCCACCATACTTTTACTGCCAGGCGTTGGCGTTTTTCTTCCCTCAGGTGGGTCAAAGTTTCGTTTTCCCACAGGCTTTCGGAGAATGTAGGGGCTTCAAGTGGTGGTATGCCAACATGTAGGTGCTAGTATAGTGGTGGTTTGGCATTGTATATGTGTATAACAAGTTGATGAACACTGTCAGCACCTTTGTAGGGCCCTCCACCATACTTTTACTGCCAGGTGTTGGCGTTTTTCTTCCCTCAGGTGGGTCAAAGTTTCGTTTTCCCACAGAGAACGTTGGGGCTTCAAGTGGTGGTATGCCAACATGCAGGTGCTAGTATAGTGGTGGTTTGGCATTGTATATGTATATAACAAGTTGATGAACACTATCAGCACCATTGTAGGGCCCTCCATCACACATTTGTGGCCACTTGTTGGCGGTTCTCTTGCCTCAGATTGGGTCAGATTTTCGAAATCGAACCGGCTGTCCAACAATGTATCACCTAAACGTGGAGGTATACAACCACTCTCCTTCTTATATATTGGTAATTCCTTTATGTATATGTATATAAAAGGCCAATGGACACTATCAGCACCATTGTAGGGCCCTCCATCACACTTCTGTGGCCACTTGTTGGCGGTTCTCTTGCCTCAGATTGGTCAAAGTTTTTTTTCCCACAGGCTTTCGGTGAATGTTGGTGCTTCAAGTGGTGGTATGCTAGTATGTAGGTGCTGCAAAAGTGGTTGTTTGGCATTGTAGATAATGTGACTATTCTTATTTCTTTTCTTTTTTCAGCCAACAAGTTAGGTAGGTTTCTTGTTTCAGAGAATGCTAAATTAGTCAGATTTATAAAAGAACTCATACCAAAACTCATATCATAGTTTATTGATTGCTATAATTTGTAGTATAATAATATAGTAAATCAAATACCATGAGCTTTCTAAATTCATTACCTTCCCAAAGAAAGAAGGGCAAATCACGTCATTATCAAAAGTCCCGTAGTAGTAGACGTAAGAAGATAGAAACATCAGCAGCATTAACAACAACAATAAATTCACAATTATTGGTTCATGATGACAATGGTAATGTTGAAACTGGTATTGATAATAGTAGAGGAGTGATTGGAATTGATAATAATGAGCATATTAGTACGCGTGATGCATCTTTGAATAACAGTAGTAATATAGAGGGTACGAATCAGCATGGTCTATATCCGCATGATAATCAACTACATGAACCATTGAATCCGGGATTGCCCCGTGTGTCTTTGGGTGATACTAATTATAATAAACAACAGCAGCAAAATGTAGACGATACTACAGCAGCTGATATGCATGATAATAATAATGATGATTTATCAGCAGCAGCAGCAGCAGCGTACGAAGAATCGGAGGACTCAGTAGTTGAGGCTACACAATTTCAATACCCATTACCCATTTCCTCTTCCAATAGAAGAATGATGATGATGGCACCTCCACCACCACGTGATGTTATAAATCGAAAGGAGGATGGTAATGATGATTTAGAGAATGATAGTATTCATGATACACAGGAACAGCAGGATAAATCTCAAGATTTATTAGTTCCATCTCCTGTACAATCATCTGATAATATAAAACAATCCAAGTATGATGATGATAATGCATATGACGAAGAAACTGTATTTCATAATAATGAAGAAGATGACGATGATGAAACTGTGGTTGATGATGTATTAAATGCTAATGCTAGCAATGATAATAATAACAATGGGCAGAAAATTATCTTATGTGGTGAATGTAATGAGCCCAAAGATGATGGTGAAGAAGAAATGGAGGAGCCTGCTGCCAAATCAAATAGAGATGACAATGGCTTGGGGGATTTGATGGAAGATGAGAAGGATGAAGAGGTAGCTGCCAAATCTACAGATAAGATTGGCGAGGATCACCGTCTATTCACAGAAAGAGATAATGCTGCCAAGAAGCAACCTCCAAACCAACAAGCTGAAATGGAAGTTGCTGACGAAACTATACCCAAATCACGGGATAAATCAGCTGAACCAAGGGGTAACAACATTCAACATACGAGGGGTAATAGAGTTAGCTTACCATTGGAAACAGAACCGAGGGAAAATATTGCCCAAAGGAATAACAACAATCGTTTGGCAGCAACGGAGTCAGTTGCTAACAACTCTAATGCAAAGGCTGGGGAAACAATAGTGACATCTTCCTTAGCTGCTGCACGTACATATAATACAAGCGCCACCGATAAGGCAGCGGCAGTAGCAGCACCGGCCAAACATTCTGAACAGTCTCGCCAAGGAGGGGCGGAGGATGATACAGAGTTCGTGCTAACATCGTCTGATATTGGTGATTGTATCAATGCGATGGAGGTTGCAATCAAAATCATGAAGGCAGATAAAAACCAGGATGTATTTGAGGGTATAGACATTGAGCAATGGCATTCAATCTTTGAGGATTTTGAAACATACATTATTGCATTAGGCAACCATACTTCAGCGGAAGCTCAAGAACTAAAAGAGATCAACAATTACGACAAGGTTTTTGCCATCTTTGATAGGGGAATGGATGTCAACCACTGCAACGCAGTCTTTATTTACAATATGATTAGAACAATTAGTGGTGGAATCGCAGACAACAGTCAACACTATGGCCAAGTAGTTGAGTGCAGTAAAAAGCTAGATCATCTTGATGCATGCCTAGATATGATCTTTGGTGTGAATGACGACGATGATCCGGACAGTCCTGCAACTGTTGTCACCGTCAATGTTTCCAAAGCACCAACTGGCAACTCAACAGTACTAAAGTTTTCCATGACATTGGAACCATCAAGTCGAAAGGATGATTCAATGTTGCAACAGCCATCAAATGGTGTTGCAGTTTTACCACCCCATCTCGAGGCAATATCTCAAGTCTTTGAGCGGTACACTCAAGAAAATACTCAGTCACTTCAATCACAACTAACATCAACACAAGAAACACTTGTTGCGACTCGGGAGGGTGCTATGGATCTGCAACGGCAGGCATTGAAATTACAAGACGACTTGCATGATGCCCAATTAGAAGCTGATGAAATCAAGACGAAACTTGAACAAACCGAAGCTAATCTTGGTAGACAAAAATACGAGTTTGAAAGGAAGGAGGAGTCATTCAAGCGAGTAAAAGAGCATTACAAGTCTGAGATTGATCGTAAAGACGCTGAAGTGTCTAAGGTGAAAGATCGATACGAGCGTGAGCTAAGGGAAGTAAAGGCAGAACTAGCAAGAGTGAAGAATGGACTAGGTGGTAACAATAATGCTGATAATGAGCTCCAAATGAAGAAAAGGAGCCAAAGAAGAAATACTGACAGTCAACATCAAAGGAAACGAAAGGAAAGCGGTGGTAGGAAAGATAATGAGCATCAGTCAAAGCATCATAGGACTGGAGAACGTCATAGACGTCAAAGTACGCCACATCCTAATCCAAATGTTGGTATCGCTGAAGCAGATGAAGCAGCTGATGACGATGATCAGATCTCACCCTCTATTCCAAGAAAGATTGAGTACTTTGCTCCTGATCGGGACGGGTCTAGAAAGAAGAATCGTCAATCGAAACAAACATTGTCTGGAAGGCAGAGTCGCTCAACACCTCATGATTTGCAACCTCTTCGTAGACCCAGATCGTTGTCTGAACCAAAACTACGAGGTTCCAATCTCAATAAGGATAGGGTCTATGGCTCTAGAAGCCGTCGGAATGATGAGTATATCAGTGATTCTGGTGGTCGATATGGACGTCTGGGAGGTACAAAGACGAAGGAACGCAACCCATTGAAATCCCTAACTAAAAACAAGCACGACGATGATGAAGATTCGGATGTCAACTTGTTTAGTGAGAAGAAGGATTACAGGTCAAGTCGACGTGAGCGCTCAGTGAGGAAGGATGACTACCAACAGCCAAACGATGAACGGAATGAGCGCGCTTCCAATGGCAACAACTTTGTCTCATCATCAAAGAATGTTGCTAATCCCTACCTCAAGCAACCAAAGTCGTCTGCTAAGAATTATACCAAGGATGGCGAGCCTACCTTTGTGTATCAGGAGGTAGTTCGAGGAAAAGAGGCAAGGGCAGCACTACCTGGCCACGACTGTGAGGAGTGTCGCAAGTTTCTCGATGCATTAGGCCCTGGATTTGATCGAGATGAAGTCGTACAGAGATGCTCACGTCACCGAGCTAAGCAAGCACCCCCTTCCACACCAAGCAACTTCTGGGCCCTGACTTTCATTGACAGTGTAGGTGGTGCATCCAAGATGTCAAGTTTGTCTAATCAGTCTCAGTGAACTAGATTCAGTTGTGTATGCAGTATGGAGTTACTATCAGATCAGAGCAACGAGGGGTTACCTAATTCAAAAGCAACGAAGGTTATGAGATATTGTATATTTATATGCATATGATTGAGAGAGTGGTACAATGTGTGTTGAAGTTTTTTCCTAGTATAGCTTCTAACATTAGTAAGCTTTCAAGCCTCATAATATACTCTACTAATACTCTGTTTGTCCGAGATGACATTAAACTACATACCTATATCTTCAAAGAAGCAACATACACATTGGTACAGCGCAATTTTTTTTGGTCTTCGTGGATTTTAAGAAAAAAAAATAAGACGACAGCCAGCTCACGACAGCCAGCTCACGTCAGTCAGACGATGTGGTGTAATTACTAAGGCAATATATCAACTTATGACTTCCCAGAAGATATCTCCTCTTGATGAGGGGAAAGGGGTGATTGTTAGTAGAAGGCAATCATTCTTAACGAGACGAAAATTAACTTCCCCAAGTCTAACTTCGTTGAATATCGATAAATTCGACCAAGCTTTATCTCCTGACTTCACATCTGGATTTGAAGAGTCGGAAGATTGCTTTACAGAAATAACAAGTAAGGCTGCCACGTTGATCGGTGCTGAGAGATGTTTGTTATTTATTAAAGATACAAAAGAGCAGAAGTTATACACATTCATAAAAGACAACGAAGGCAACAAAGTCCGGGCAACAAAACCAATCGATCGGGGTATTACAGGTTCCATCTTATCTGAACCATCTGGATATCACGAAAACAAGATTGATCAGTGTGACCGATGGTCAAAAGAGCTAGACGAGCTACCCAACTTTGTTACTACATGTTATCTCGCTTGGCCGATTTGGGACTTTGCTGCACAAAAGTCTGTTGGTGTTGTTGAGTTTCGTAACAAGAATGGTAATGGTATATCTTTCTCTCCTGCCGATTTGCAATTTGCTCGTATCATTGCACTGCAACTTGGGCACGCAGTTATACATTACAAACAGCAAGAACGTGAGTATTTTGTATGGCGTGTGTCTTTTATGATGTGTACATGCCTCATGATGTTACCATATCTCACTCTTCGTACCACTACAAATCTCAGTCATTGCTGGTCATACCGAGGCTATACACCAGGCATATGAGAAGAACTTTGAAGTTACCGAGACAATTGACATTCCATCTACTAGTAATGAAGAACAATTGGCAATCTCATCCGGTAGTGGTAGTTTCAAACATTCTCGTGGAGCATTCACACTGGCAAAACAACCATCTCTTTTTTCAACTAGGCGGTCTAGTGTTGCAGTAAGCGATCGTGCTTGGGATTATGATGTTTTTCTCAAATCTGATGAGGAGTTGCTAATGCATGCGATTGACATCTTTGATGAGAGAGGGTTATTCTCTCGGTTTTCAATACCCATGACAACATTTGTCAACTTTGTCAATGAAATCAAAAGTGGCTATGACAAAAATGCACCATATCATAATTCATATCATGCATTTGATGTTATGCATGTATGTTATTTGTTAATGACGAAATGTCGAGCTGATGAGTTTCTGGAGAGCTTCAATGTTTTGTCGATACTTGTTGCTGCTCTGGCACACGATCTTGGACATGATGGATATAATAATGCTTTCCATCAAAATACAAGTAGTGATCTTGCAGTGACATACAATGGTATTAGTATACTCGAGAACTACTCGGCTGCCTACCTATTTAGAATCATACGTAAGCAAGAGAATAACATCTTTGCAAGACTAAGTGATGAAGAGATGCAAAAGATGCGTACACGGTTGATTGATATGATACTTGATACTGATGCTAAGAATCACTTCATGTTAATGACAAGATTCAAGCATGGACTCGAAATGAAGAAGCTATCACGAGGATTATTGAGCAGTATGATACTTCACGTCTCTGATGTGTCTAATCCTGCTCGACCTGGGACAGTTGCACGTAGATGGGCATATGCTGTTCAACAGGAGTTCTTCCGTCAAGGAGATAAGGAGAAGGAGTTGAGCATAACACAAAGTCCTTTCATGGATAGAGAGTTTGAGAATCTACCTCGGATGCAAGTTGCATTCATTGATGCCGTAGTACAACCTGTGTTTACATTGCTGGCAGACTTTTTACCACTCGTAGAAGACCATTGTATTAAACCTCTACAACTAAACAGAGCATTTTGGCATAACATGCTTCATCGGGGTACACTCAAGACGGATGATATAATTACATTTACCTCACAGAAGAAAGACGAGGTAGTCCTTCTATCAAATGATGATGAAAACGACAGTGCAAGTTCGAATGATGAAGATGAATTTGACGACCAAGCTGCCATCCCAGGCATACCCGCCGACGCTACACAAGAGAGTGGCTCAGAGCATGTAAGAAGGGCCAGTGTCATATCACTCAACCTTGAGGGTAGGCAAAATATTGATGAAGAGCTCGGCGTTAGGGGCAGATTTGACGAAACAAAGTATCCCTCTCGACGAATATCATTACATTCTCATGTAGTCAAGTCAAGTCAAAGTATATACAAGATTACAATGGCAGGAGGAAAGGCGTTCTTGAATCGACAGTTTTTCAAGCTCTCACGTTCTTTGCGACTATCTATGCCCTCTTCGCATTCGATCTATCATTAGCACTTGGTAACAAGGATTCAGACACCGCAATTGACTACACGACTCTGGTTGTGTTTATAATCTTTGTTGCTGAACTCGTGTTGAGTTTGGCCTGTGTTGCAGGATATATCCAATTCTTCTTCTGGCTTGATGCCGTGGCAACGATATCATTATACTTTGAAATTGGTTTCCTCCTCCAAGCAAGTCCTGGCCTGAATAATGCTGCTAATGAGCTCGCTCTGGCCAAAGCTGGAAGAGCCGCCAAGGCAGGTGCTCGTGCCGGTCGACTTGCAAACATATTACGACTAGTAAGATTGGTAAAGATCTTCAAGTTCGCCAAGTGGCTCATGAGCAGGTTCACATTATCAAAGAAACAGGCTACTGATGAAAGTGAGGATGAGTTGGAGAATGATCTTCATTTTAGTATGAGTGTCCTTGGTCGTAGAATGACAGAAAGCATCACCAAGAAAGTGATTATTGCAGTTGTTTTAATGCTCATAATGTTTTCTGCCACCGAGGTTGACTTTACACCAGATGCACGTCAGATCCAATTGGATTCCATCGCAGAATTCCCAGAGTCAGCAGAAGTACGAGATAGCTTCATCCAATCACATGATAATATTGTTGCATTCAACGGCGGGGGTTATGACTTTGTCGATGAAGAGCGTATTGACGAATTGCGCAATGTTGAAATATTGACACTTGAAGCAGAGTCAGATTCTACAATAACGGCAAGCTTTGATATCAAGGATGATACAGTGACTCAAGCGTGGTATTCTCTTCTCATAACAACCTTTGTATCACTACTACTTGGTACGATGGGTCTTTTGTTCAGTAGAGATGCATACAAAATGGTCATACACCCCATCGAGAAGATGAAATCTACCGTACAGCAACTATCTGAAAACCCTCTACTGCATTTAGAGCGTATCAAGAATCGCGATAATGGCCAGTCGAACGAGACTGACATACTTGAACAGGCCATTACTAAAATGGCAGCCCTACTACAAGTTGGATTTGGATCGGCTGGTGCTGAAATCATTGGCAAGAATCTCAGTGATATTGGTGAACTGAACCCAATGATCCCTGGCGTTCGAGTGAATGCAATATTTGGCTTTTGTGATATCAGGGACTTCACCTTTGCTACCGAGGGCTTACAGCAAGATGTAATGATCTTTGTGAACAAGATTGCTGATATAACACATCGACATGTTGTCAAGTCGGGAGGTCATCCCAACAAGAATATTGGTGATGCCTTTCTTTTAGTTTGGAAACTCAAGAGTGGTAAGAATACTAATAGCTCTGGAGACTTGCAAAAGGAAGTCTTTGACGCCAGTCTCTCATGTATGCAACGAGTAATCAAAGATATTCGCCAGGCTGGTAGCCTCGCTTCCTTTCTTGAAGATGCCGCCAATGGTAGTTCGGCATGGGCGTCTAGCCTTGCTACATATAATGTTGCAATGGGTGTTGGACTTCACAAGGGATGGGCAATTGAGGGCGCGATTGGATCAAAAGTAAAGATTGATGCATCATATCTGTCACCACATGTAAACCTAGCCTCGAGGCTTGAATCTGCTACAAAGAAGTATAATGTTCCATTACTCATGTCTGACAGCTTCTTTGGAGGGTTGTCGGGCTCGATTCAGTCAACTTGTAGGAGATGTGATAGAGTAATATTCAAAGGTTCAACCGAACCAATGATGATTTATCATCAAGACGAAACACCAATATCATCTCTTCAATCTCCTCCTCAGAATCACGACCACTTGTTGGAAATAACAACATATGATGAAGAAACAGAAATGAATTATAGGGGTCTAATACAAGACGCTAAGAATAAGCTTCAAGCTTCGTCAACTGAGCTGGCACAAAGAGAAGTGTATGATGCTCTTTTCAACTCCTATCTTGATAAGGATTGGGCGAGATGCAAAATTTATTGTCATATTTGGATTCAACACTTTCCTGGAGATGCTTTAGTAAATGGCTTAGCTGAACAAATGTATAGAATTAACAACTTTGTCTGTCCTGACGATTGGCAAGGATATTACAAAATGACAGGAAAGTGAGATAAGTAATGGGCATACTTTCTCACTTCCTCTACGATTGAAGCTCTTCGATTGAGTCAAGGGCAGAGACCTCCCAAGCGAGTGTACAATTTCAGGATTTCTCCAGCTCGAGACTCTAGCACATGAACATACTGCATCACTTAGATCATCGACTCGTCTCCAGAGAAGTCTACTTTACAAGTCAATCACACGAGTCACAAAGCAGAATTGTCTTTAGACGTCGACTTTATTGGTGATCTACACAATATTAATAGCCATTATTACCCAACACCCAGCTACACAAGTACTTCTACAAGTCAACAATAATCTCTACATACATTCTTAGTCTCCACTCAAGAAGAAACAGCAACAGCAGGTACCGTCGAAGTCTCCGTCGCTATACCACCAATATTCTGTTCACCAACACCACTCAATTCTACACCTCCTTCATCGGCAACAGGCAAGGCGTCTGACTCAACGATAGGCGACTCAATAGTCTCAGTCTCCAAGATCTCTTCTACATAGATTTTCTCCGTTGATGGTTCTTCATTAATATCACCACCAACTTCTGCATTTACATCAGTCTCCATAGTATTTACAACATCGGCAGCAGTATCAACATTTCGTTCTTCTCTTCCTCCTCGTCTTGTTGACGAAGAAGTACTAGGCGGTGCTGCTGATGGAATGAATAGTTTAAACTCTGGTGGCAATTCCTCTTCGGAATATAATCTATCAGAGAAGTAAATCCTTCGAATACGACAATTGGCATGGATCTGAACTCGAAGAGTCTCGACATAGTTTGTTCCATAAGCTCGACGTGTAAAATCTGACAAGTTGAATTGAATTTGATTCCACCCCTCATCTAATCGCATTGGCATTGTACAAATAAATGGCTTTACTCGAGTTGTAGATTGATAGTTTGATGCACGAAATCTCCTCTTAACTCCTTTGTCATCAAGAACTTGTACCTCAAAGGTGAAATACTTCTTAAGATTTTTGATAATCATGACCAGGAATGGAAGCTTGATACCAAGTGTCTGCTTAGGATCAGTTGGACAAACAATATAACTCGTTGAAACATTTGTACCCATGATTTCAAGGACTGAGCTTTGAATATCTTGATCTGTTATTCGTTTAATATGACCATTCTTCACTTTGGAATCCCATATTTGCAGAGGCTTGGATCCTATTGAATAGAGAATGGATAGAAATCCACTCTGGAAGGTGTTTCTAAACATTGTGTTGTTGTTCGGAATGTTGTTATTGATGGAAAGTGTTTGTTATGAATAGACAAGCATGTTGAAAGAATAAAAACGAAGACTCGAGCAAAGAAAAAAAATGAATCGATCCAAATGAAAATCTGCTCGAATGAAAAAAATATTATGTGCGGAGACGAGTTGATTGTAATCAACAGCGGGGGAGACATGCACCTCCTCGATTTGTCAAGTTAACTCTACAAGCCAATCTAACAACCAAACCAAAGCATGAGAGACGACACAACTTCTAAGCAATCAGTGGATAAAGCTCGAAATACACTTAGCAAGAAGTTAGCTTGGCTATCGACAGTGCTTGCATTGCTCATTGGCCTTTCCCACGTGCGAGCTTTCCCTTCTTATAACATTGCAGTAGCTATATGTGGACTCTATTCTAGTGTTCAGGAAGATACGGAACTATTACTGAAGAGCACATCAATCTGTTCATTCGTTTGTGCCTCATCAATTCTTGCCGATGCTGCGTTTTGTTTCCTATGGGCGAAGGAGGTAAGAATGTTTGACATGTACATTCTCTACATTATGATTATATACTCAACACTATATTGTATCGGTACTGCACACATACACATAAACGACCCCAGATTAACGATTCATACAGCGGAGTATTAAAGTTCTGCCTTGTACTATTTATAATAAACATGTTTGTCAAGGCAGCTTTACTATATTCTGTCATGACAGTAGTATCCGCAAGTGATAGTAGTAGCAAGCTGCCAGCCGACGACAATAGAAGTAGAAGTAGTAGTGAAGATAGTATTTCTCTTGTCAATCGAAGTATCGGACATGTTAGTTTGGCATCAATACAAGAGGAGGAAAGTCCAGCTAGCACTGGTAAGAGATTTCAATAACGACAAGTGGGAGAGGATCATAACATACCAACATCTCCGCCGACAAATCAAGTGTCAAGTCCTGGTAGTATTCGT
>Ga0214478_101469_pt1 | contig 11702 bp, 16 predicted proteins | sample M1_20Mar14CPVII9_2_FD_178001 | JGI IMG/M metagenome (GOLD analysis project Ga0214478, IMG submission 178001) | Marine eukaryotic communities from Monterey Bay, California, United States - M1_20Mar14CPVII9sort6BwellD7 | ecosystem: Environmental > Aquatic > Marine > Unclassified | place: USA...
TCCATTACGGATATAGACTTGAGTAATTTTAACCCAACCATTCTTGCCTTGTATTCCTATCCGTGTGTCTCCTTTTACTATCTTTTTTTCGCATTTTTGACATGTTGCTCGGCTGTTGGGAGATGGTTCGATGATATCTTTCTTACGACGACCTTTTGAAGGGGCTACGGGAGGTGATGATGTCTTCCATTTGTTCATACTTGAGATATTAGACTGATGTTGTTGTTGTTGTGTTGCAATGTCGTCGTGAGAGTTCTCTTCTTTGAGGGGAGAGTTGCAATCTTTATTCTTGCTTCTTATTTTCAATCCTGCCGACCAATACCTTACAACAACACTAAGCTCCTCTTATTCTCTGTATAACTATGCACTTACTTGAGATTGATGTGCTCTACTACTATTCTTCAGGCAGCCATCATTATATATTGCCAGTTACTTGGCCTTGCCGATTTTCAAAGGATACCAAATCTTTTTGACTAAAAAGTTTCGAAATTGAAAAAGCCGTGATTTCACGAGAGTGCCGAAGGGTAGAGTTCTGTCATTTATTTTTCCGTCTGCTATGCTCTACATACCTATCGTCTCTACGCCATTGCAATCAGCATATATCATGATGTATCAATATCTCCTTCTACTTATATCTACCACTGTTCCGGTGGTGACTTCATTCGTGACGACGACGCCATCAGTGAGCTGCTTTAGATTTAGAGCGACAAAGGTATGATATCATTTTTTGTGCATATTATGATATGCACAGATGATGCTTACTGTTCTACTCTAGTGTTCGTTTTTGCAATGATTACATGATATGTGTATGTTGTGTATCTACTACTGATTGGTGTTTGTCAATGGTGTTGGGCAATCCGTGTATAAGAGAAGTCGTTCATGCAATAATGGGGTGGCGTATCTCCTTGCAAAAGATGTGTCTCAATACATGCATAAGATATGTCTATACATGCATAAGATTATACATGCACAGGATATCTTCTAACACTTTATCTATTTCTCATCTCGTCTCATCAATCATCAATCTATAGCAATCTACACTTCTTACCCGCCGAGTACTACCAACGCCAACAACATCACTACAACTAAAACGTCTCGGCTACGACAATCTCTCTACAAAAGAATTTCAATTTGAAGAATTAGAAGATCAAGACGAATGCGAAACTATATTATGGTTAAACAACGATGGATCGGTAACATTAGGTACTACCAATGGACCACAATATTCAAATTATAAAGGTAGTTGGAATGTACATGGAGAATTTGGTAAAGAATTTAGTGTCGAAAGTGGTAGTGTCAGTGTGGATAGTAATGAGTATCCATTTAGAATGAAGTTGATTCGAAGTTATGATTCTAGTAGCATGGATGATGTTGCTTATGATATTGTTAGAGAGTTTTGGGGTAGTATTGAAATGATTGGTGGTAGTGTGAGTGTATCGGGTAAGATCCATGATAGTACTAGTAATGCTCTCCAAATGGAGGTTGGATACTTCACTTTGATTGATTCTGCTGCCAGCGAAGAAGAGATTGATGGGGTGAGTTATTATAGTTTTATGGAGGTATGGAAGTGGCGTGATTGTTCATATGATATGTATCTAACTCTTTTCATCGTATCTTTGGCATTAAGGCTGCCTCCGCACATCCGTCTGGGGATGGGATTACCTCATACTTGTCTGATTTGGGAAGTAGTAGCTCCTTGTCTGGATCGAAAACGCCGTTGAGCTATCTTGATACGATTGGAGATACGGCAATGTCAGGAGCCACTAGTAATAATACACCGCCTTCTTCCACTGCCACACCTTCTACTTCTAGTACAGTTGATGTTGATACACAAGTTACACGAGATGGGGATAAAACAATTATCACTATCAAATCAGTTAGTACGGTTCGGATTAAGAAAGAAGAGTAGAGATGCGTTGTATAGTGTTGTATAGGATTAGAGGGTATTGGTGTCCGGTATTTAGGATAGGAAAGTTGAGATGTAACACGTAATAAAGTCTTTCAATTATCTTACAACTATGACACGAGAATCACTTTACAACTATGACATACGATTCTATACTATCATATGACTTCCTTCTTCTTAGCTTCTATCTCTTTTCGTGCCTCGTGCCTGATTCGTCTGTTCATCAGATTGTAATAGTTCGTCCAACTCTTGTTTCATCCTCAAGTTCTTTGCAGTAAGCACTGCTAGTTTCGATTCATGGGCAGCCTTCAAAGCAGCCGCCTCACGTTCGTATTCAGCTGTTAATGCAGCCGCCTTTCGTTCATTCTTTTCTATCCTCTCCTTAAATACAGCTGGCTTATTGACGAGCGATGTCAAATCTGATGCCGTTGCAATTAATGCCAAATACATATCACTATGGGTGCAGTTTTCACCAATCATGGCCAGAACGTCCGGCAAAACGACAGGGTCAATCTGTACATATGCACTATTGTGGGTAGGAGGGGTGATGCCCTGTAATGTGGCAAGCTCCGTTCTGTTCAGATGATTAAATTGATAATGGATAATCTTTTGCTTTCCAGCATGATGGTAATGCCTATTCTTGGAAAGTGCAAAGTTAATGTGTCTTGATGATAAATGATCAGGCAAGAAAAGCTCTTCCAAAGTATGGTTACTTGTGTACGTATTCTCGATCGATGATACATCAATTAACAACTTCAAGATTGCTTGGTACCCTCTCCTGTTGATTACATTCTGTCTCAAATAAAGTGTTCGTAATGTGGTATTGTTCTTAAGTGAGTTGACAAGTAACTCTACACCCTCATCACTAATATTATTAATACCCGTGTTGTCAAGATTTAAAGTTTCCAACCTTGAGTCTTCATTCTGTAATAGATTAGCGATTGTTCTGCATCCATCTATACCGATATTATTACTCATACGAGTATTATTACCTTTCAAATCAATCTTCTTCAAATAAGGGAGTTTGACATTACCCAAGACAGAGATATCTGTCATACTACACCGGCGAAGATGAAGCTCTTCGATTGGTCCTCCATCCAATGCATTTATCAGTGCATCAAATGGCTCACCACCAATAGTATTCAACCAATTCAAATTGATCCCTGATAGTTTTGGAGAGTTCTGCAAGAATGGTACCATGCTTTGTATACCAACTAAACCCACTTGATTGAAATGGGCGTCATGAATGGTTGGGTTAAAATTACTCAAGTCTATATCCGTAATGGATTCACTTCTTACCAATTCTCGAAACAGTAGTGACAAATGATTATCGGTGAGACCGCATTTCGTTAACTGTATAACCTCCAAATGTGTATTATTTGCAATGTATCGACCAAGTAACTGCCATGCCAACTCGCTCAAACTAGCAACATCATCAGCAACCATACGGAAATGTTTATAATTTGGATTGTTGTTTTTAACCCAATTAATGTTTTCTCTGAGATTTTCAGACATATATACGAATTCACCAAATGCTTGTTCGTGTTGTGCCTCGGCTTCGGCAACATTATTGTTGTTTTGACTACTCATGGTATAATGGTTTGGGCTATTGCAATTGATATTAACAAATTAAGATGTGCAATGAGTGTTCGTATCTATCTCGTACCCATGAGCTAAATCCCACTACCAACTGTTATTACCCACTAATTTAGCTTATTAATCTACTATATAATATAAACAATGGCAATGTGTAGGAGGGCCGATACGCGATATGCAGTATATATTATTGTGAGATATATATTGTGTTTGACAGTTGCAAAAAAAATATTGTGTATATGATGTGAACACAAACTTACAACTCCGCTGCTCTCTACCTATACCGACGAATTAACAACAATATTAGACACTCCTAGATCCTTTGTGTGAAGTCTCGGCGTGTATATTAAAGGAACGTTATATGAGAGAAGACAATAGATAAACAATTACATAGCGCAGCAACAATATTTCAGTTTTCATGAATGAAAACTTAGAAAACTCTATAAAAGAGAAATGATAACAATCGAGAGAGAGAAAAGAGGAGGAGGAGAGGCTCTAAAAAGGAGGCACACCCACCAACCTACAAGCACACAGACGTGCCTCGAATAACACATCAGTTCTCCACTGTACTTAGGTATTGTATTTATCTAGGTAGCCATTTCAAGCAAGTTAATGAGCTTAATTCGAAGTTTGAGAAAAAGGTGCACAAGATGTGCACATCTCAATACTCCCGATTGTGTACTTCATTTGGCACTACTATTGGCTGAGCTCAATAACTTCTTTATAACTTATACTAGAGATGAAGGAGTATAGTGCAATATACTTCTTAAGTGTGTTTGATGTCTACATGTATATGAAGCTCCCCTCCGATACCTCGTCCCATTCAAGTCCATTCAAGTTCAAGTACCCTCGTCCCATTCAAGTCAATTCAAGTTCAAGTACCCTCGTCCCATTCAAGTACAACTTCTCCAACTCCGTCCAATTTCTTATCGTACCCTCTCTCCCATCATCTGCTAATAGTAACGGTACTTATCATTGGCCGCAGCAGCTTCATCTCGGCGAGTACTCTTAATCTCGTCCAAGTATTCTTGATGCAATCGTAATGCTTTGGTATACTCGTCTTTAATTGCTTGACCGGACTTGTATAAGCGTTTGATATTTGTCAAAGAATCACTATTTCCACCCTCAATTGCAATCAGATAGTGCTTCAATGCCCTATTCAAATTGCCACGTCGATGTTCCATAATAGCCATAGCACCTAAATTGTTTCTAGCTCTCATGCATCCCTTCATAGCCGCCAGCTCATAATAATGTATTGCCTTCTCCTTATCCACTTCTACTCCTTTACCATTATAATATGCATTACCAATATTGTTATAGGCACCAGCATCACCAAGTTCTGCTGCCCGACGCCACAATTCTAATGCCTTGTATAATCTTGTGGCAATCCATAAGTCCCATTTGCATCGTGACACCCTAGATTATTCATTGCTACAGCATCTCCGGCCTCCACTCGATTCTTGATTCTTTTGATAAATTCATCATTATCCAAAGGACCAGGTGCTTTACAAAATGGGCACTTCAGATTGTCAACTACTATATTGCCTTGGTTGTCATGGAAAGACGCATAGTAACATCCACTACACATTATCTTCCCACAGCATGCCATATATACACTCCCTAACTTAAGTGTAGGCATTCGTAGCTCGCATATCGGACAATCTTCTTTTGGCGGAGGCTGTCTGAACAATGCCTCATCACGCAGAGAAAATTCACCCTCCTCAGGCAACCCAAATCTCTTACAGGTTAATGCCAAGCTTGGTAAATCAAGTGAAGGTAGAAATGAAACAATCCTCGACAATGTATCACTATTGAAAAGTACTCTTTCCTTAGTTGAGGTAATATAAGATATAATCCAGGACAAATCATCACTATTGAAAAGTACAGCCTCGTTATTATCTGTTGTGATTAAATCATCAACATTTTGCTCACATGATGTGCACTTTTTGCTAATCATTTCCCCAGAGCCATTGTATGATTTGATTTTACGATCCAATACTATAACTATGTCTTTAATATCATTAGATGCATCTTCTACCATACTACTGATACGTGATGAAGCTGTAAAGTATTCAGTATCGATACTACCGTCGGTTGTTTGGTCTTCTAATATTGATGTATTGCTCGACATAATAATTTGATAAACTAAATAACTTTCTTTCCGTCGTATACATTATAGATTGATGATGATTCTGTTGATAATCATATAATACAAACTGATATAATGTAGGGGGGGTGGGGGTTCTATTATTGGAGATTATTGGTTAGAGATACGATAAGAGATGGTGCATCAAATAAATTCAATATCATATGAGAGTTAGTCTCTAGTACTTTGTGTACACTTTAAACAACGATTCATATTAACAACATACTTACAATTTCTTCTAACAATATTAACTAGTATTGTGATTCAAATTATTGGAAGAGGCAGGGTATAGGAAGATGTATTAGTTAGACAGGTCAAATCGTGGTGCAAGATGTGCACATCTTGTGATATAATTTGAACTTAAGCGATATGAGATGGATGATGTAGTTGATGATTCTTATAATAATAAGGATGGAATACGAGCTATTTGGGTGTGTTTCTAGGATTGTTTATTAGCAATCAGTAGTAGCTGCCGACCATACCAGTTCAATACACGCTATTTACATAGTCTTTGTTAGTCACTTTTGGAAACTTCATAGATACAACAAGTTTCTTGATAATTTTCATATCAACAATCATAACAAAGCCCGCCTCACGGTCTACGAGAGATCGCAAGCTGTGTATATACACACCTACCTGCTTAAAGCCCATTGACAACTTATTGTACATTTGTTGAAATCAGATGCAGCGCTGCACACTCTCAAAGCACAACACATATTTACCTTTTTTCTGAATAGGTGCACCGTCTCATTCTCATCAGAATAATAATACATACTGATCAGCCTCAATCCTTTATACTTTAGACTTTTATCAACGTGAATTGTAGTATCTCAATATCAACAGAATTATCAATCATCAATATTTACCGGTTAGAAAGTTATATAGTTATGTCGAGCGAATCATTATCAGAGACGCAGACTTGTATCGAAACTGCTGATCCGCGGTCGATTGGTATTGGTATTAGTAAAAGTATAGAAGATAATGCATCAAACATTATTGGCATATTGGTTCTTGTACTGGCAATAGTAGCAGTGGTGATGGCTCACATTGCCATTGCCAAGCGTCAAAAAGTACACGATAATCAAATGTCGAGGAGCAGCATATCAGAAGACCAAACAACAACCGATAGGAGTAACAATACCAATACCGTAGACTCTTCCTCGATTGGTAGCAATAATGTTGATGATACATCTAATAATGTTGGAGGAGTTAATATATCCGAAGATGGTGATAACTCGGAGGAAATAAGCGTGAACAAGAAAAAGTGCACATCAATATGTGAAGATTGCCCAATCTGTTTCATACGAATGCCGTTACTTGAATCAGGATATTCATATCAGACGTGCCCTGGATTATATCTTATATTACCTCAACTAAGGAAAGAGTACTTTTCAATAGTGATACATTGTCGAGGATTGTTTCATTTCTACCTTCACTTGATTTACCAAGCTTGGCATTAACCTGTAAGAGATTTGGGTTGCCTGAGGAGGGTGAATTATCTCTGCGTGATGAGGCATTGTTCAGACAGCCTCCGCCAAAAGAAGATTGTCCGATATGCGAGCTACGAATGCCTACACTTAAGTTAGGGAGTGTATATATGGCATGCTATGGGAAGTTGGTATGCAACGGATGCTTGTATGCACCTTTATATGATAACCGAGGCAATCAAGTTGATAGTAACAAGTGCCCATTTTGCAGAACTCCTTGGCATGCCTCGAATGATGAGTTTATCGAAAGAATGAATAAAAGAGAGGAGGCTGGTGATGCTGAAGCAATGTTTAATCTAGGATGTTATTATCGAGATGGGACACTGGGTTTATCTCAAGATTATACAAAGGCATTAGAACTATCGCATCGGGCAGGTAAACTTGGTCATGCTAATGCTTACAATAACATTGGTGCTTCGTATAGTAACGGTGAAGGCGTAGAAGTTGATAAGGGGAAGGCCGTGCAGTATTATAAACAAGCCGCTATGAAAGGAGATGCAATGGCAAGGTACAATCTAGGCCTACTTGAGGAAAGTGAAGGCAATACGAATAGGGCATTGAAGCACTATCTGATTGCAGCAAGGAGTGGATTTTCTGATTCATTGAAGAATATCCAACAATTATACAAGTCCGGTCAAGCGACTAAAGAGGAGTATACCAAAGCATTACGATTATATCAAACATATCTAGACGAGATTAAGAGTGATCAGAGGGATCAAGCTGCTGCGGCCAATGATAAGTACCGTTACTATTAGTGGATGACGGGATAGAGAGTAAAAGTTGACACGTCTCTTTTGTCCATAGTTGGATGAGGTAAACTTAGAGTGGACAGCTCGTGGTAATACGAGGATGAGCTGGGAAGAGGGATTTGATATGTTGGTACGTCGTTTATATGTGTATCCGTTGAGTATGTATATCACTTGTCTATCTGTGCATGTTCTCATGTATATTTGCCTTCCCCTCCTATTACTATTACCCACTCATGTATCTAAGTTGGCATTCGGCCAGACCAATGGTCATTTCAATGTGCCTTGCCCTCCTGTTGGTGATGATAAGAAGTCGAATGAGAATCGGCTAAACAAATGGGTACAGAGCTTACATGCCATGCATCGAGACGAAAGAGTGGTTCATTGAATGAGGAACGTGTTGCATTGTTGATTAAGCATGGGTTTGTATTCCATTGAGGAAATGAGGGAGGGGAATCAATTGATAGAGTTCAGTGACATTGTTTTGTAATGATTGGAGAAATGGGGGATCTATATAGTTTTATGATAAGTGTATAAGATGTGATCGTTATTGTGTGTTAACTTTATATTGGATACTAGATTATATTAGTATATCACTCTCCCCGATTCACTTCCTCTCTCCACCCCACTTCCTCTATTCTTCTTTTTCAACATTCATGTACTTCTTATACAAGTCATAGTCATGGTCCATCCCTTGACATAGCTCCTCGTTTTCTTTCTTATACTCTTGGCATTTACGACGGAAGTAAGTAGCAGTTGATTGTGTGCATTTGGAACAAGCCTTTCCCCAGTCTTCATTGCAATGCAAGTATTGACACTCTGAGCTGCAGAAATTATGAAAACATTCATCACATTGGCCTCCCTCGCCTTTACTCTCAACACATTCGTCGCAGATTACTTTTTTACAGCCAACTCTATAACATCTATGATATCTTGCACAGCTAACACACTTTGATTGATTGCAATGCCTACATGTACACCTTAATGTACATTCTTTGCATAGAAACGTTTCGCAGTCAGCCCCTTCACATACTTCCTCCAATGTATCACATTTGTTGCAGTAATCTTCTCCACATCTCCCACACTCATTAGTATGGGCACATTCTTTGCAGTAGTGAGTTTCACAACCGTGGCACCACTTTATATATTCATCCCCATCATCATCATTGCAATCGTCGTCAAAACAGAAATGTTCTGCACAACTAGAGCAAGTATAATTCTGTGTACCCAAAAAGCTAGGAACAATATGAGGCCGATTGCAAAATACCCACATTTCTGATCCAGTTTCTTCACAGAAGGTACTACATTTTGAGCACTTAAATTGAAATGATGATAGATATCGGTTGTATCTCTCTAGAAATAAATTCATTTCGTCGGATATGTCGCCTCGGAACTTTTTCGGGAGATGTAATAGTTTTAATTTCCTTCTGCCCATAATACTATCGAGGATAGGAATGACGATTGATTCGGATATCAAAGGTTCTGGATCAAGCGCTGGCCTCTCATACTTCCCAGTGAGACTTAGATCTAACCGTTCCAATACGTCTGATGAACTTATCATCCAAACAACTACCCGTAATGTTTACACAACCGGCCAACTTTAATGTCACTAAATTGTTCGGTGCGTCGATGAACTTTAGGATAGTAGTAATATGATCGTCTGTCAACTTTGCAGCTAAAGTTTTATCAATATCACCAAAATCTAATACGTTTAATTGTTGTTGTTCACCATTGTTGTTTGATGCAGCAGCAGACATAATTGCATAGCTTATTTGTGATGATGCACCATTTCGTGTCACTGCTATTGCAAATATTACAACCGATGGTGTTGCTAAATATGTCGCTACATTTGTTAATATACCCTCAGGCAAATCATTAATACGTGTATTTGTAGTAGCAGTAGTTTTCCTACGCTTGCAGTTTATTACTTCGTTAGTAGTTGACATATTATTATAATTGTTATCCTGTCTTTTTGTTAGTGAATGTGTTATTACTGATAAATCCTGATACTACCTATAGTTAATAATTACTGTGATGATAATAAGAATGTACTTATTATATTAAGTATATATTAACACATGGAGATAATGTTTCTGACATTAGTATTGCAATAGATGTTGATGAAACTTCTTTATCTAGAAGTTCCACTACCTGCTCTCTCTTACTGTCAAGTGGGGGTATAACAGCATACAGGTGGCTGCAATAGTGATGTTTGGCATTGCATGGATATATAGCAGGGTGATGAACACTTCTAGCATGAATGTAGTGCCCTCCATCATACTTTACAGCCATGTGTTGGCAAGATTCTTGCCTCAGATTTTTCGAATATTAAATCCGATTTCCTGCCACTGTCTGGCCTCAAGTGGTGTATGCCATCATCTAGGTGCTAACATAGTGCTTGTTTGGCATTACTTGAGTATATAAAAAGACGATGAACACTCCCAGCATGATTGCAGAGCTGTTCATCATACTTTTACAGCTTATTCTTGTCTCAGAATCTAATTTTTGCCGACTTCGGCCAATGTTTGACAGTCAAGTGGTGGTATGCCATCATGTAGATTGTATTACAGTGCTTGATTGGCATTGTGTAAGTGCAAGACAAAGTTATGGATAACACCAGCAGGATTCTAAGCCCATCCATTGTACGTTTACAGCCACATGTTGGTAGATTTCTTGCCTTGGATTGGACAAAAATCTCAAAACTAGGCCAATGTTTGATCATTAAGTAGTGGTATGCTGTCATTGAAGTGCCACCTGGTGAATGATTGCAATCTTTTGAGTGTATAAAAACATAAAATGGACACTCCAAGTGTGATATGGTGGCGTCCATCAGGCTTTTGCATCCACGTTCATGTCTATGTTGATCTTTTGCTTCAGACTTCAGAGAATCATGCCAGCTTTCAGGCAATGTTTGGCCATTAAGTGGTCGTATTTCATCATGTAGCTGAACAGAGTTTTGATTTGAAGGAGAATTAAGAATTAGTTGGACTCAAAAGTATGCATCACAATTAGTCATGGTATGTTACTTATTCATATCAATCCATGCTTTCAAGGATTTGATGGAAAATCATCCCAATCAGCTTCAGCAATAGAACATCAAAAATATCTTCATTGACAAGTATCACAACATATTTGTCAAGACATTTAGTGATCGTTCCATCACATGTTGACAACTTACATACCGCACATTGCTCCCTCATTTTTGCCAATTGTTCACGTACTTACTCTTTATTTGATTCTATCTGATCTTGTTTGGCTCTAGCCTGTATAGCCGCATCTGACATTGCATGATTCTTTCTGCAGTTGGTGCACGTTTTGCAAACGTCTGATGGTATTCCGCAGTGTGAGAATAATAGCTGACGATAGCATCGATCGTTACAATTGATGAAGTCTTGATATCCTTGTATATTGAACAGATCTTGATAGAACTTTTTCACGGTTGTATTATCTGTACTGTCGGGCACCATATTCTTCACCTCAAAGTACTCTGATCTTGATGGGTCATATCCAGTGTCAAAGATGTGAAGTGTTGCTATTCATGATTCTGTCTTACCGGGCGGCGACGGATTCAACCAAGTGATTGTATCTGTCGAAACAAAGAATAGCATCATATCCAGTGTTGAAGATGTGAATTGTTGCATATTCATGATTCTGTCTTGCGGGGCGGATTCTTCCAAGTTATTGTATCAGTCGAAACAAAGAATAGCTTGCCCTGTATACAAAGACATCTTCACCGCTCCATTATCAATTCCATCAACAATAGTAGACACCATGCATTGCTCATCTCTTTCTTCCCATGCAAGCATCATATCCTCCTTTTT
>Ga0214478_101470_pt1 | contig 11693 bp, 8 predicted proteins | sample M1_20Mar14CPVII9_2_FD_178001 | JGI IMG/M metagenome (GOLD analysis project Ga0214478, IMG submission 178001) | Marine eukaryotic communities from Monterey Bay, California, United States - M1_20Mar14CPVII9sort6BwellD7 | ecosystem: Environmental > Aquatic > Marine > Unclassified | place: USA...
CCCAAAGGAACGAAGGCCACCACAAATCACAAAGCTAGGTGGTGTTAATGGAGGAAATTATGAAGCGGTGGCAGTTGATCATCGACGAAAACGTCAGGAAAGTCCGCGTTTGTATTGTTTCATTATATAAATGCATGTGTTCAATATGAAGACTCGGCGATTTGAACACTTTATTTTGCCTCAATTTGCCTTTATTTGATTGATTTTGTGAATAACATATACTAACTTAAGTTACCATCATCTCTCTATAAACTGTGAAACGCCATCGTCCAGTGCTTGGTTTTGGAATCCTAAGAATAGTGGTTTGAAGAACTTTTATATAACGCCATTTGTGTGCAATGTAACTGGAGCAGATCCTTATGCAAGTCCTGTCGATGTGGAGTATGCTGTTCCTCCAAGAAGATGTCTAGATCCAGGTAAGATCTTGTAATATGCTATTATTTGAAACTTGTACACTATATATAACTTGTCACTAATGAATAGTCCTCTCTCTACTGACAGAGAATTGCAACTTTGGTCCTAAATTGCCAATGAACACATAAACATGGCAGAGCCTAACTACCAGAGTCCACACTACTCAATCATGTATGGCTTTAGAGAAGGCGCTCAGCATGATATTTTTGAGAATACAAATCCAAGACGACACATCACATCATCGATAGTTAAGGAAGAACCACCAAAATGTGATGATATCACAAGCTCACGTCTATCAGACTCTGATGCAAAAAAGAAATCATGGGTACTGAAATCTTCTAACTGCATGTGTAATGCTGAACTCGACTCTGGAGTGCTCAAGATCAGTCTATCCACCAATGATACCGAGTCTGACATACCAACGTTGTCACCTACACTATATCCTACCATGTCAAGTACTGAACTGAAAAGCCTTGATATAGTTGGCAACAATGGCGACCCATATGAAGTGTTCCCTCTTAGTGAGTGTCAAGGGTAAGTTTGTTCAAGGTTTGTCAGTGTTTGTGCATCTGTTCTTACTAACAGCTTGATAATCAGTGATTGTGATTCGAATGATGAGTGCATAGGCAATCTTGTATGCTTACAACGAGATGCGGGAGATGACGTTCCAGGATGTCTCGGTAGCGACAATAGTAAGACGGACTATTGCATCCGTCCTTCAGTGCTAAACGAAACAATCCAGACAATCCGGAGAGACCCAAATCTGTTATAGCAACATAACATCACAACCACTACATTCGGCCCAATGGATGTTGTTGAGAACCCCATCTACAAAGCTGGTCCATATTACTTTCCGATGAGCACTGGACCGTATACGATGGAGCTCAATGACTTGTGCTATCTTTTTGTCACATCTTCCGATGGTGTTGTTGTTTGGGAGTCTCCTGTCGATGACTTTGTTGCTGATGAATACTTTGATATGGCCTGCAGTCATTAAGTATACATTAAACTTGACTACTAGCAATACTGGTAAAAACCCAGCTCCTTCCATTACTTGGATAAGCAGTCAAGAGAAAAGAAATGTGAATAATTCTGATACAAACATTAGCCAAGAACAAGAAAGAGATAAGACAATGTCAAATGATGTCGACCTTACGCCATTGATATATACTAGCCGCCTTCGACGGGCTAGCGCTACGCGAAGTAAAGTGTTACGTGTTATTAAAGTATTAAGTATAGTTATAGTGCTAAGTATTATTAAAGTATATGGTGGTATTTACTTAGCTCTATTAAGCTTTCTCGTAAGCCAATTCAAATTATCGCTCAAAGTGCTAAATTAGTCAAAGCTCGCCTAAAATAACAAGCATCTTAAAATACTGTAACTTTTTACTAACAAATATCTTCTTTTTGTTAGTGACAAGAAGTGTGCGTCCCAGTACGCGACGTGACCAACTAACAAACACACTTACACTTCAGCGTTCAATATAGGATATATATATAAATATATATATGTGTGTGTGTGTGTAAGCTACCGACATTTTTACAATGATTTTAGATTATATTGGAGTTCTTAGCCTTCTTATAACCTGTAACAAACAATGTGCTCAATCATACTACCTAAAGATCTCTCTACTATTAAATCTAAGTAAACCACCTATTTCAAACTTCAAGATGCTGAGTGAAACTTGAGACCCACTGTAGCACCATCAAAGGATCTGCCATCATCCCTGCTAAACTCCAGTAAACATCCACAATTTGGATTTGTACCACTTTCTGATCCTGTGCATCCACAGTCTTGGAAGGCGGCATACATCTTTGTGCCATCAAAACTAATTTGCAATCCTGTAGTCTCATCACCATGATACTTATCAGTATATGCTTCAAACATGGCATAACGCTTGCCCGTTGGCTTGTGAAGTGCATAGGCACCCACTGTAGTCCCGCCATCCTCGGTCAAGTACAGATAATCACCATGTGTTGCAATATGGTCTGGGCCTTGTTTGAACTCTCCACCCCCCTGTAAAGTTCCAAACTTTGTGGTGGTGGTAGTATATACCCGATCTAACAAGTTAAGAACAAAGAGCATTTGCTTCTTCTTGGATACAAAGTACAATTCACCATTCTCTGAATCAAAGTCGACGCCTTCCACATTTGGGTAGTACTGAGCTTGGGAATTTCGTGCCGCCTGTTCATCGTTTGTCCATGTAAATCTACTATTGTCAAGAAATTGCAAGTAAGATGTTGAACCTCCTTCTTGATGCAATGTATCCCATCCAGTGAATGGCTCATTCGTAGCTTGTGAATACGGCGGCATGTATCGTCTCATTGCACCGAACTCAGAGTCTTCACTTACGTAAAAGATTGGCTGGAAGATGCGCGTTATCGCAAGTTAACGAAAGAGAGGAGATTATAACATATGTTAGTACATACGATATGCAACGGCAATCAATAAAGGCAAAATAAGGTTCAAATAAAACAGTCAAGTCGACTAGCCTTTATATTGAACACACGAATTCATATCATAAAACAATACTAACGCGGACTTTCCTGACGTTTTCGTCGATGATCAACTGCCACCGCTTCATAATTTCCTCCATTAACACCACCTAGCTTTGTGATTTGTGGTGGCCTTCGTTCCTTTGGGTCAACTTGCCAACATTGACCACGGCCATACTCTTCACAGCTAAGCCATGTATTCCAAGTAGTCTTGCCTCCACTACAATTGCGAGTCGTACCCGATAGTAACTGTTTGTAATCTATAATATCTCCATGCTTATTGAAGTACAAACCGTATACTCCGCCTTTCTTCTCCTTCATCTCCGAGTTGCTAATGTATACATATCCATCATCATCATCCATTGGTATAATGGCTGCCCCATCAGGCATTGAGTGGAATGGTATAGTAGACACACTACCGTTGGCTAATCGAACTGGTTGATTCGCTTGGGCGATCACTCGTGCCGACATTCCCTTGCACAATCGAATACCAAGCTTGGGATCAACAACTGACAAATCACCCCGACTAAATGTCACTGGCAAGGAAGGCAACGACGAATCATCCACTGATGCTGTTTTGGAGGTAATAACTTTCAAGCTGTTCAAATTTGGCCCACCTCTACTCGTTGCGGCAATAAGTGTAATCGTATTGGTAGCACCGGGACTGCACTTGACCTCAACAGGTGTTGAATCGGCCCAATTATCCCATTCCAACGTAGTTGGAAATGTAAGCTTCTTTCCAGTATTCTGACCATTAACAAGAATGTTTGTATATCGAGTTGCGGGGGCACCATTGGCATAGTTGGCTATCAATGAGCAACTACTATTTGAGCCTCCATCTACATTAGTAAAATCCATAAATGTACCTTGTCCCCCATAATCTGCAAAGCCTCTTCCTGTAAATCCTTGGCGGTTCGCTGCAAATCTCACTCCACCATTTGGATTTGGTCCAATGAAATCTTCAGCTTCATATACTGTAGCAGATTGTTGCTCAGTGCCTTGATCTGATGTTGCTCTATCCTTGTCATTTGTTGGAGAATGGGATCCTGGAGTTGATGCACGGATACAAAATCTAGCCTCTCCAACGCACCCGAGGATGCTTTCATCACCCTCTCTTTGCATACACACTAATCCATCCTGACATTCTGAGTCATTATCACAATCACCTTTACATCCCTCCAAAAGAAATACTGTCGTTGAATTTCCATTATCACCAACTTCTTTTAAGGTTACTGCCGACGACGTATCCTCACCTTCTTTACGTAAATGTCGCCGACGTCTTCTTATATTGATATGCTTGTTATCATTATCGGTACGAGTTACTGCTGCTGACGCAGTAATTGTAAAGCATAGGAAGATTAGAACAATGTAAAGTTTGAGTAGTAATAGCTTGTTGCAATTCTTCATCGTTGTAGATTAAGTTTTTTCTCTATTGTTCGAGTATCCCACTATCCAATGGCTAAGACCATACTCAAAACCTCATAGACAGGTAATAAGAGCTTGATGTCAGAGTACTACAATCTATCTCCGTGCCTGAAGTATCGATTAGGTATTAGGAGAGGAGAAGCTGCCAAAATAGTAAGTAGATGAAGGATCGACGATTTTTTTGGCGATAAAACTCTATCCGTGATAACTAGCCAAATCGATATACCGCTTTGAAACATAGCCTTCAATTAGTTGTATTGTGCATATGATATGGTAAAGTGAATAAAGTAAAGGCGAGTGAATTGGTTTATTCACAAGATACAGCAAATAATTAATACATTTGGTTCTGTCTATTTTAATAAATTATTTGGGTTAGGAGTTATTCGGATCAGCACGGTGTCAAACTCCATAGTTCTGTATTTAACTTCCAGCGTTTGACGGCATACTTGATGGCATACTTGATGGTAATTCAGATGGTTGTGAACTCGGCTGCAAAGTTGTGGTGGGCTCAGTAGAGATTGATGGTGCTAGTGATGGTGCTAGTGTTGGTGATAGGCTGTCTATAATAGGCCATTCTGATTCGACATACGGGAAGAGATCAACTCCTGTCCAATCCTTAGGATCATCAAAGCCTTTTTCTTGTCCAGATGCATGACGCTCCATGTCACTAACATAATTCTCCCGTGTACATCGATATATTGTTTCTTTATTGTTACTTGGTACGTTTCTGTTACGCATCTGAATAGGTCGAGCATTTGACTCTTGGAAGTGAGTACTCGTCTTTCGACAAGTTTGTGGATCCACATGATCAAACATTAGTGACTTAAGCTGTATATATTGACGAGGACTGATATGAAAGGGAACATCAGTGATTCTCCATTTAACATATGTACAAGGGGGCTCTGTCGTGGTGCCAGAGTAACTCCAGAAATATATAGAACGATACATACTCCAAGCTTCAAGGGGGTCCCAGGTTGCATCAATTTTAGAATGTTGTACAAATGGAGTATGGAAAAGTCGGTGCACCTGTTGAACACCTCTTCTTTTGTCAAATAGGGCCCGTGCTCTCAGTTGCTTCCTCCGACAAAGAGTCTCATCTTGGTTGAACTTGGCTTGAAAGAAATCAAGTAACTCTTGAAAGTGATCATTTTGTTGGCCATCCTTGACCTCGATCAAAAGAGAACTTGCGTGTCTACCATAATAGCTATAGTGGAGCTGCATTTCAGCATCATACTGTTTCCCGCACAAGCGATGTTCACTTTTCACTTTGATATCAATGTGTAATAGGTCGCCAAATTTGACCTGATTGCCACCAGCATGGGCAAAGTCAGCTCTTGGGGGAATCGGGTTCTTTCTTTCACAGGTACCGATTATTTCACACTCTGAGCGTGATCCATAAGAAAGACGAAGTTTATTATGCATGATATGGGGTATAGGTCTAGCTCGAGTTCGGTTGTTAAGTCCATAAGAACCTTTCTCTCGCCGAAGCTCATGATGCTCTTTGCAGACACCATCTGTTTCACAAAGATCGATAGGACTCTGTTGCCTTCTAGTGCAATGATTATTACAAGTGCAGTCGCGCTCCGAGGATTCTTCTTCATTGTTCCATGTGCTCAGTCCATACTTGGAATTCGGATCATAATTGAAGTATGTTCCTATTGGATTTTCCGGCTCAATAGAGTTTTCCCATCCAAGTTGTGTGGTTGAGGGAGGAACAGTACCATATAGCTCCGCCAAATCTTGATTGCTATCCTCATCATCTGCAAAACCAATTGTCAAACTTGGGGCTCTAGATGTATTATTATTATTATCCAGGGGATGATACAAGTCCCCTTTGTCATAGATGACTGCAATGATCAATGGGGAGGAGACGTTGGCACGTTCCAGAGCAGCCGCAATATCAATCTCATAATAGTTCCCAGAATATATTCGGCCAAACTTGCCAGCAAATATACGGTTGCGACTCTCATTGTTAATGACATATATGTTGCCCCCAAAGTATGATTTCTCTACCACAAACAGTCGAAGTTCTGCACTCAATAGTGTATTTGGCTGTACCAATACTTCTGGTAGTCCATCGAATTGCATGGCAAATACATTCTCGTTGCTGTTTTTGATTGTAACAGCGTAATTAGGGGTGAAAGTTTCGTTGGCTACCTTCAATCCACTCAAATCAGTTCCTCCTAATGGTGCTGGTTGCTTCCTGAAAACAGTATTATACCCAATTGCACCATTGAATACTCGCGATGAAAAGACCTCTCCAGTATCAATTGGTCGACGCTTTCCTACCCCCTCATACAGAATCAATTCGTGTCTATCCCTGCCTATATCAACTTTTCCTCCCTCTTTCTGTCCTCGTGATGTGATAAGATTAGGCCCATTAGGAGTGTACAAATAGATGGCCAACCTCTGTCTTTCCTCGAGCAATATAGGCTCGAAGGATCCTTTAGGAATATAGGTTAGGTTGCCCGTACCCTGACCGGTCACTGTGATGTTTACAACGTGCATCCATTCGTCGAGATCATACTCAGCTTCTTCGTATCCTCCTTCCCTTATGTAAAGAACCATATCTAATGGTGTTGTTGTGTATGTATTGACGGCAATTGAGGATACTTTCACATTTTTGGTGGCTTTAATGTTGAACATGCATCCAGCGTAGAGATTACGCTTTTTCTTTTCAAGCTTGGTCGATAATAATTTATATTGCCCCTCTATTATTCCATTTCCATCAATTGCTTTTTCATCTAGTGGCGGCAACTCTAGGGACTGTATGAATGACGATACTTGCAATTGTTTATTGTCATCGTCACTACGAGAAATTACACAGACAATCGCAATGATAAAGAGCTGATAGGATGATATCAAATACATTTTGGGGGACGCTCACTACTGTTCCTACTATTTCAATTACTTATACTCAGTTGTTTATATCGTAATATGTAACGTTGGGAGTTGTCTATGTGATATTAGCACCTACCTACGCTTTACGCTACTCACTCTCGGTTATTCAAGATACCTCTAAACTTGATGCCACCTCTCTAGTTATTCAAGATTCAAGTACTAAACTTGATGCCGAGTCAGAGTTACACTTTACATACTCCTTTTACTCTTTGGTATTATTTAGTATTGTAATACAAACATCTGGACTGTTAGTTCTGTTCTCTATAATATATAGACAGATGGTAAGTTACAAGTAGTCTCGGGCAGTGTCATCAAAACAAACAAGTTGCACCACCTCCACAAGCAAAAATAAAATAAAAACCGATATAATGGAGCATGCCAAAGTACCCGTAAGGTGTATAACCATCTTCTTAATTATTGCAACTATATTATCATGTACCTTTAATAATCTAGGCAATCTTCAAGGTCAATTTTCTATCTTCGGCGATAGTAATAGCAACAAGCACAAATCAGTTTTCCAACCAACAGATAATAATAATGATGACAGTATACCAAGAATAGCATGGTTAATGTCCTTCCCAAATAGCGGTACTACATATACGCAAAATCTCGTTCAAACAGTATCAGGTTATAATGCAGCATCTAATTATGGTGAAGGAGTTGAAAAACGGATATGGGAAGAGATTTCTAACGGCCCATTCTACTCTACTTCTTTTCCCAATAATGACGATGAGAATTGGGCTGTATCTCCAACTGGATTTGTTCTAACAAAGACTCATTGCAGCTCCTATTGCTTGTGGTGCACATCAAATAATTATATAACAACGGCTGCTAAATTTAGTAAGAGTTGTGGCCGTACTAGTCATCATGTTCATGATTTTGGTTATTATGACACGGCCCTAGTAAAAAAAGCAGTCATTCTAATTCGCGATCCGTTTTCAAACATTGTGGCCAGATTTCACAAGCATAATAAGATTCTGAAACAAAAAAAGGAAACACTGTATAGCCTTGACGAAGAAGGGTTTCGTACCATGTGCAGAGAGCTAGATGCCAAGATGAAAGACGATATTTGGCGAAGACCATTCTATCTTGATGTTAAGGATCTTGCCAAGGTAATCCCATGCAGCTCGGACTTCTTTAGATGGACACAGTGGCATAATTTGGCCCAGATCACTACTGACGATCTTGAGTTGTCCACATTAGTACTACATTATGAGAAATATACAGACAACTTCAATGAAACAGTAGATGCATTACATAACTTCTTGTGGTTAGACAAAAAGAATGAAGCACCTGAATTTATAACGGGTAAGACGTATAGAGAGTACTTCACAAAGGACGAGAGGAATGCAGTGAAAGAAATGGTCGAGAAGCTTGCCACCAAGAAGACTTGGGATAATGTACATCATTACTTTCAGCACAACTAGAGCAAAGAGAGGCTAACAGGTAGTAGTGTTATTTTAGAAGAATTACACATTGAAAATAAAAGCAAAAGATTGAGATGAAGCAAGACAAATCCATTTAATATATATTTTGTTATTAACTAAGTTGTTTGTTGAGATACTAATATCTGATATTGACCAACAAGTGGCTGTAAAAGTGTTGCCCTCATCTCTAGAAATGTGCCGAAGGTGGTAAATGACTGCTGCATGGGTACTTGATTGCCATTATAACATTGTACATGTGCTATCATCACCACAAACCATCACAACAGGGGTTGATGTGGCCAAATGTTGGGCTGATTCATTCATGTGAAGATGCAATCCACTATTTGCTGAGGTTGTTGAGATGTCGGCCTACACATGAATGTAAAAGGGTTGGCACCTGTACTAGAATTGATAGTCTGCTGGTTTGCATGCTGGTTTTGCCCTGTTTGAATCTCTCTTTTTAGCAAGCTCAAAGTGAAGAAGTCATGTACATAGTTCATCTGTTAACATTTAATTTTCTATTCAAATAGGATTCTACAAGGAGTCATTTTTTTTTAAACAAGTAAGAAGAAGTACATCCAACCATTAGTGTACCAGCGTCTCATATCTAGTTACTTGTACCATTTCTCCCATTACAGTGAGATAATGTTTGTTGGAATTGACTTACATACGCGGTGGCCAATCTCTCTCTTAATATTTCAGTGTCAATCTTTGCTTGCTTACTCAAACATAACTGTTCAATAAAGGCATTAGCTCTCTTTGAAATAACTTGGCAAGTATCTTGATGATCCTCGGCCCATTGAATCATTTCTGATAGATTACTGTAGTCATCTGCCAACGGTACATAATGCACAAATGGTAGAAGCAAATCCTCCATCGCCCAAGTCGAGACGGTGGGAGGTGCCATAAGTACAACCGAGTTGGAGTAGAGCATCCACTTCAAACCACTGGCAACATCATTACCTTCAATCGATAGCAAGTATTTGTACTTTAACATCTCGAGAGGGTCTGCCGTTTGTCTTGTATCATGCCTCCCTAGATATTTATTGAGGAACTTTCCATGCTTTGGGAGTATTTCTGAGAAAGCAACATCAATAACATTAGAATCATAATGCGTCCATCGACTAAGCAGTTCTACACGCCGTCCTGTAGTCTTTCCCCTCCAAAAAAGTTTTGATTCTTTATCCTTCCACTCTATCTCTTTGTTATCCATCTTTGCTTGCCATATTTTCTGTAGTGACGCGAAATGACGTTTCGTATTCAAAGGCCAGATAATTGGAGTATGAAGGTTTCTACCCAATGCCGGCCTTGATTTACTAATAACTGGGTTAGATGCCACATTTGAATAGCCATCGCCAAACTTGAACAGGGCTAGTGGATTCGATAAATGACTACTCTTGAATAGTTTTAGCGTGTTGTATGCGTCATAGCAATACCAAGATATATCGCTACATTTTTTAAGATTCTTGAGGGAGAATAGCATATCATGGTTTATGACACTCTCTCGTTTGTTTGTTAATTTTTCTGCTGCTAGAGTTGGACATTTCCCCTTTAGTTGCCAATCAGTTTTATTATACCAATCGCCCATGTAATACTCAAATCGTTCATCAATGGATGGGAACTGATATTCTGCAACCTGGTGCTTGGATGATGTATCTCTATTATATATTGTGATGAATCGAAAGTTGATAATACATAAACATATACTTGCAATAATCAAAAAGACAACGATAGAATGCCTCTTTAAGGGCGTATACACTTTATACTCCATCATTTATCAATGGGTGCTTCTTAACATATACATATACACATAGCCTAGGTAGTCGAGCTCGGTGGCAGAAAAAAATTTGTTGGCGATAATCTTCGAAGCCCCTTTCGCTCGAAGAACAAAAGGCGTTGAATTTGAATTCCCCTCACCTAGGTATCATATTATTATAACATTACAGTAATTCCCCAACGCGATATATAAATGAAACAATGAAGAGCCACTACTACATTGCAATTGCAGCATTCCTCCTTGGCAATATTGCATCACTTGCTACTGTCTATACCACGAACAAATTATGGCAAGATAAGAAAACTACCATCACTGATGATGCAAATGCAAAGAATGACTTATATAAGTCAATTGCCGCATTTGACAAAGACCGAGTACTTGATGCCAAAGCAGGAAAGACAGCCAAGTCAGGAAGCGCCAAGTCAGCCAAGTCAGGAAGCGCCAAGTCAGGAAAAGGACTTAGTATGATGTTTGATGAATTTGAAATGGATTTTATGAGTTTATCAACAATGGATATGAGTTTATCAATGGATATGAGTTTACAATCAATGGACTTTGCAAATATCAACTCATCATATCGACGCAAACACAAGTTGACAACATATGCTCTTATTGATGCATTTAGCGATGCTAAGTCAGGAAAAGGAACCAACCCTCATCACAAGAAGTCGCCCAAGTCAGGAAAAGTAATGCAACAAAATATGGATATGGAGTTTGGCCGTCCCAACAAGCCCATGGGAGGAAGCCAAGAAGAAACTTTTCTACTTGAGAAGTATGCTTTGCCAGACTTAAAAGGTGCTGTTGGTTCTAACTGCGAATTGATGAAGAATGTCATGTCATTTTGTAGCGACGAAGACTCTGTTACTGAGGATTTGATGGGTGTCTTGACCAAGACTATTACGAAGGCGTTGGATAAGATGCCACAAGGCCGCCAACTCCGTGGCATTGATGTTGTCGGAGACAAGGAAAAGGTTGCTGATCTTCTCAGTCAGTTGATTGGATAGATTTGAGACAGAGAGATGGTCAAGTAGTTGATTCTAATGGGAGAACGTTTATGTGTTTGGTAATGTATATTTCGGGAAGGTTATCCCTTCCGCCTCGTGAGGAACACAGAGCGAGATACTTCGTATTTATTCATATGGCAAATGCCAGAGGTGTTTACTTCTCTAAGTTTAATGAGAATGTAACAAAGTGCTACTACAGAGACCTACCTCCTGTGCACCTGTAGCCGGTTGTGTATTGTAAAGTTTGGG
>Ga0214478_101472_pt1 | contig 11682 bp, 6 predicted proteins | sample M1_20Mar14CPVII9_2_FD_178001 | JGI IMG/M metagenome (GOLD analysis project Ga0214478, IMG submission 178001) | Marine eukaryotic communities from Monterey Bay, California, United States - M1_20Mar14CPVII9sort6BwellD7 | ecosystem: Environmental > Aquatic > Marine > Unclassified | place: USA...
TTCATCCAACCCACCATACTTATCAATACTACGTAATGCACTTGTGGTAATATGAAATGGTATCATCTCATCTAATATCTCTGAGTAAACACGTTTATGTTGTACATTTGGGTTCCACCGACGTCGTGTCTTTTTTAGTGAGAAGGGTACATTATTACCAAATCGTACATCCTTGCCATCGTATAGACCACGTTGTGAACGGCCTGATTTTAATCTGATTTGTGTTTGTTGATGCGATGAAGAGGGTAGAGTTGTGGAAAGTGATGTTATTTTTGAAGAGTACAAATCTGATGGATTTGTGACCGCTAACACCGACGAACTAGAACCCAACCAAGATGATGGAGCCGATTGACGTATTGTCGAACTGAAGGCAAGTCGTCGCAACATTGTATGAAATAGAATTGACGCACAACACTAATTACACTAATGGCCTAACAGTACATATCTCTAGCTAGGTGACAAACAAAGATACCAAAGACTAAAAAGGATACATACCCTTTGAAAAAGTCTCTAGGTCCAATATATAAAGTAATGTTTAAAACAATTATAATCACAGAATTATTGTTGCTAGAACGTAAGAGCGGTAGTGAGTTAGTTGATGATGAGGAGGACAACTACTAACCTCCTGCTCATATTAGCGGCCTTTGGTATTTCTTCAATCGATGCATTTATTGGGGGGAGAGTAGGAGGTGGTAGAGCTACTATCAAATCTACCACTAAGCCGAGGAAGATATCAACTTTCAACTCATCATCATCAATGACATCATCCATAAAAATGTCAACAAAAGAAGAGTCGGCAATTCTACATCAAGTTACAACCAAAGTGGGCAAGACTGCATCAATATTAGTTTCAGTATCATTCTTCCTTCTACTTGCATATCAACGTGATGCAATAATACTTACACTCTGGATAGGTAGCATATTGAATGCTATCGCGAGCAAAGTTGCAAAAAAGGTATTGAATCATGAACGTCCAGCTGAATTGCAAGACAGTGATAAGATTAAGTTAAAGCCATCAGATGGTGGAATGCCTAGTTCGCATGCAATGTCCTTGTCATTCATCGGTACATCAATACTAGGAGGCATAATACCAGTTGAATATCGATTAGTATCAAGCATAGTGATGATAATATATGCAACAATAGCTCTTCGATATCGAGTTAGAGATCATTTACATACTGTGAATCAAGTTGCTGTTGGGGTAGTATTGGGATTAATAAATGCACTAGCATGGTTAAAGTTTGCAGTAGGAAGTAGTGATAATGTTAGAGCTGTCTTATCTTATGTTCAACATAATTGGGTATCTGCAGAGACTGGTTTGTTTCCTTATTCAGCACTGTCTATTCCAATAGTAGTTGGAATTTTAGTTGTTGGCTCATTTGAAAGACGAATTGTATTGTGGGTGAAGAATAAGAGTAAGGAGGAATGAGAAACAACATAGACACTGGGTATAGTTGTACACTTGCAAATTACTTTATGATATATAATCAAGTCCTTACAAAAGACTCATATTGTGTATGATTGTCCAGTTCACCGCTTCCTTTTCTTCCCCTTAGCGGCTTTATGGTATTTCTTCTTCTCCCCCTTATCCGACTATGGACAGACGATGCTGTGATATTTGTGTGCGGAAGACTGCTGATACTTACTTGGTTGGCTCTAAAATACCTCTTGCTGACAACTTCTATGCCATTCCTCGGCGTATGAGACTCCACGATGGTTTCCATACTATCAGCCATACCTGTTTCAAGTAGTTCTCGTCGGTACTTATCTTTATTACAAAGATCTTTGAATCCATGTACATTTTTCTTAATATGGCCGAGTGAGACACCTTCATTCACTCCGTTGTTTATTGGCAAAACTGATAGTATCTTTGCCTTCATATCGTCTGAGAAATGGATGCTCACTTTGTCCTCCTTCTGATAAGACGATACTGTCTGCGGAAGACTACCGACACTGCCTTGACCGATTTTGAAATACTTCTTGGTAAGAAATTCTCTGCCTTTTCTTGAAGTGCGAGACTCCGTGACAAACTCAATGCTATCAGCCATACCTGTTTCAAATAATTCTCTCTTTGCGTTGAGCCCCTGTACATTTTTGTTAATGTAGGACAACGCGACGCCTTCATTTTTACCGTTGTTTATCGGCAAAACTGACAAGATCTTTGCTTTTATCTTACCAGAGAATCGGAAGTAATTAACAACAGTTCTTTCTCGCCCCTGATAGGTTGGGAGTTCATGGGCATTGTTGATAATAGAATAGTTCTGGATATCGCCGTCTGATGATTCACAAGCTTCATCATCTCCAGTACTATTTGTCTTTGCTTTCATATCAGCAGAGAGTCGTTCATCACAAGCATTCTTCTTCGGCTTTTTTGAAAGAAGCTTATTATTCCAGGGTCTTTGGTAATCAACAAAATCTCTATTCCGTAGAGTATAGTTTGCCACCTGATTATCAGTGGATAAGAGTTCACGGGCATCGTTGATAACAGAGTAGTCATCTTTATACAAGACGTCTGTCTGGATATCATCGTCATCGTCTGATTCACTAGCTTCATCGTCTTCAGTACTACTTGCATTAGCAGCAGCACAAGGCTTTTGCTTCAATAGATGACCTTCAACCTCGCTTAGAATAAAGAATTTTGAGTAACCAGCAGTTAAAGCAGTCTTGAACAATTTACTATCAACCTTTCCAGTGTCGATAGCAAATTGAACAACTGCATCAAGGGCAGCCTTTTCGCTAGTTGGCTGTTGGGATGGTTGAAGTGATGCCGCTGCTGTCTCCTGAGAAGAGGAGTTTGCTTCCTTCTTCAATTGACCAATCGGCAATGATATCTTTTCCGCTTTAACTTTTACTTCATTGGCATCACTACTCTGCTTCAAACATGATTTTAAGGGTCGACGTATCTTCTTTTCCACTTTAACATTCACTTGACTAATGTTCTCGTCTCCAGGAATTACCACTTTTGGTCCCCAGCGAGATTTCCTTTGTCCATTAGTCACTTGCATTTTGGAAGATGGCAAACTTGAATTGCCGTAAGTGCTATTCTTTAGACAAGATCTTTTTGGTACTGCTGTAACCATTGACTCATTATCTTCAACCTTTACCTTGATATCTCCTTCACGAGAAGAACTCTTCTGCTTTGTAGGTCGACTATCAACATTATTCTCAATGCTACTTAAAGTGCGTTTATTATTAGAGTACCTTTGATATTCAGCAGCTGTAACCTGTCGCAAAGATAGTGGTTTATTCTCCGGCACCGATCCAATGGCAGCTATATTTCTACGACCATAAGATAAGTTATAATTGCTTAGTTGCATGCCATGCCGTGGAAAATTATTATTACTGTTCATCATTGCAAAATTATTATGATTGCGTGTGTAATTATTATTATTATTGAACGAGTTCAATGCATGATGATTTGGAAAAGACCTGTCGTTATCCACCATGATAAAGGAGAATGCTGTGGTCGTCTCTATTTCAATACGAGCATAATCAATCAACTTCAACTCTACTCCTGATTTTTTCTTTTTGTCCTAAGTAAGTTCAAGTAAGGACTCCGGACTCGCGGTAGTTGCACAATACATAATACAAACATATACAATAAAGACTCGCGGCGTAGTCATATCTATCCTTCAGAAGAAGGTTGAGTTGCTGAGTTGAAATTCTTTTACATCTGCATCTCGAAGTTAAAGGGCGAAAAATAATACACATCTTGTCCACCAACAATTATTATTAACCGACCTACTAACACTACTATTGCATGTATAATGACATCTGCTGATACCGCTACAAGCGGAGCTGCTACTGCCCTATCACTCTTATTACGCGAGGACCCTCTACTAGTTAAACACGGCTTAACTTCGTATCGTGGTACCACCAGTGAGAGTAGTACTGCTGATGATAACATTGAAACAAATTTAGATACTACACCAGCCTCCTCATCAAATGATAATAACAATAATATCAATCCAGATGATGCAGCACACTCCTATGCAGCGGCATTATTACACGATGCCAATAGTATTGGAGGTAGTTCATCATCATCACAAGGGTGGATGATGCAAAGCGGATATCGTCAACGAGCAAACGAGAAACTGCAAGAAGTTGATAGAAAGCTTGCACTTCTTGAGAGTTTATCCCAACGTATATCACGAGAGGCGCCTGAACAGGTTGCTGGTCCATTATTAAGATTGCATGGATTTGAGGTATTAACAAATGAACAGATTAATAATATCAGTGAGGGTAGTAACAAAGATACTACAGCCACAACTGCTACTAATAATAGTGGCAACACATTGGTAACTCTAACAGAAACACGTGATAAAGCAGAACGTATCCATCGTCAATCACAATTACTTGATACAGTTGCCAAACGAGTCGAATCGACACTACAGCGAGGCGTGACACGGATGGAAAGCGCCACCACTCGATTATCACGTGTATTAGAGTTAAGTGGGACATTGAAAATGATACTAAGGTTACAGTTTGAGGCACGGAAGGTATTAAGTGCTGGTAGTGGATTAGATTTGAATAATGTTGTTGATTTACGGGATTTGACAAGAGCTGCTGCAAGTGTTGCGGCTATGGAAGAGTTGTTGGCACATCCTTCATTAACAGGAGAAGATGGAGGAACGATCGACGTGGTAGAGGCATTAAGACCTGAGGCTGAGGCTGTGGCAACAAATGTACGAGGTGCTGCCGCTGGATTGATGGATGAGTTACAAAATCATCCTACTACGTCCGGAACGGCTTCATCATTATCTCGTTTGGGTGCTACATTACAAGTTTATTTTCACTTGGGAGAGTTACCCGACGCAGCATGGAAGGCAGTATCTTCAGCTCTAGGGACTACTGAAAAAGCTAGTTCACAACTCTTCCATCCCACGGCATTAAAAAAGATGAAGGAAGGGGCAGAAGCTGAAGCCAAATCATTAGCAGAGGCGGAATTATCAGCCAAGAGTAAGGAGGGTAAACACAAAGATGGCAGTGACGGGAAGCAAAGCAAGCCTGAGAATCCACGTCAACGCAAGAAGCAATATGAAGCAATCTACAACCGATTGTATCAGCGTAAACTCCGTGAGAAGCGTGCTGCTGCTGCAAGCAAATGGAGTACAGCCATTTCCGATGCCGCTGCTCGTGTATGGAGTTTACATCGTGTCTTGGCACGACGAAATGATCCTGTAACACGCAAAAACTTTCTCGAGGTTGTTAGTGAAAGTTCTGTACCGAAGGAATTTGGTAGTGCTGAAGGTCGATTATTGGATATACAAAATCGAAACAATACTGATGGGGAAGTCAGCACCGTATTGAATCGAGCCAACTTTTCATTATTCTCATTATTTTGGGCGCAAATGTGTATCGGGTTGGGAGGCCGCATACAACGTTTGTTAAAGTATGATAATGGAAGTTTGGAAAGTGACGTGGCTGCATTATATCCCGCAGTACGCTCGACGTCGCTGCAAATGGTAACTGAGCTATATGATATGCAAATGGGATCATTGTCATCTTCGGATGTTGGCGATTCAACAATGAGTGGATTGTCCTCAATGGTTTCTAGTAGTGGTGTGATGGGAGGATCATCAGGCTTGGAGGATTCTGTATTCTTGGGTGGAGCATTAGGAGGAGGATTGGATGGATTATCAGATGATTACTTTAGTAGAGCAGATGAAGCGGCAGGCGGTGGATTCTTAGGCGGTGCAGACAATTGGACACATATTGATTCTACAGCTGTTGCAACAGATGATGCTAGGGGTACTGGAGCTGCCACAACATCGTCCTCTTCGACATTGGCAGTATTTGCCTCCTCAGAATGGACTGCACTTCGAGGAGATCAAGTGACAGATGGATCTTCAACTGGTCTTCTGGCATTGCAGTCTGCATTCCTCAAGGAATCGAAGAAACGACTCTTTGCACCGTTGGAATTTATGTTTCCCGAGGCCGTGTCTGTTGATGAGAATGGCTTGGCAATACCCTGCTTACCAACTTTACCCTCCAGATATGATTTGGCAAAGCTCGATGCTAGTATTCGTGAGGAGCTATCACTTGCTGACCCTAGACAGGGCGGTGGAGACTTCAGCATGGCCACCATGATTAGTGAGGTGGTTGTTAGTATGTTACATGAATTCTGCGTCATGGCACGACGTGCCATTAGTGATACAGGAGATGACAAGATCAAACTATCGGGGTCTGTTTCAGAGTCGATGAAGCACAATCTTAATGTTGCTGGTGTCATGTCGTCTTTGGCAACATTCATCAGAAATGCTCCAGACAATACCTTTGTCAATCCATACCGTCCAGCACAATCGACTCAACACGAGGAAGCATCACACTCATGTCGTGTGGCACTTCTACCTGCATTGAAAGAGATGGATGCATTAGTCAACTCATCCATTCTTGATCCACTATGCCGTGCATTGAATCGTCAAATCTCAACTGCAGTGGCCAAGATGCACCGAGGCAGCTATCTACAAGAATCAGGCGATGCATTGTCACAGTCGAGCTCGTTTGTTCAAATATATCTCACTGATCAATATGACAACATTGCAAGCACATTCTTATCACAGCTTCCCAACGAGTATGCAGTTACTGTTGCATCGACAGTCGCCACATATTCAATATACTCATTTGTATCAAATGCTGCACTACTTCGACCCCTTGGAGAGCCATCTCGACTTAAGTTGACTCAAGATTTGGCAGATTTTGAACTTGCCTTGGAGCAGTTGGTCTTCAAAGGTGGTACATCACTCTCATTGAGTCAAATCGCTGGTGGTAAGCCTTACTCTGAGCTTCGTGCTGTGAGACAGCTGCTCTATTGGACTGCACTCGAAGACAAAACATTGTCACCAGCAGAGGTAGCTAAGGGCTTACTCAGAGATACTTGGGTAAAGGACTTACGTCCGTCTACATTGTTCCATTTCCTATTCTCCTTTGCTCCAGCGCTTCTAACTTCTCCTCACCATTTTAAGAGAATGGATGCAGGAGAATATGTTAGTACTACATTGGTTAAGCTTGATGGATCAGTAGACGATGGCGAGATAAGTGCTTGGATGACAACAATGGCATGTTGTGATGCATATCAACAACGGGAAAGTGTAGATGGAGCCATTACTGAAGGCGATCGCCGTATAGGTGCAATATTAATGGTCCTGGGTCCTGAACTATTGAGACGACGAGGTGCATCACGAGTCTAGTTTGACATCATGAGTAGTGAAGAAGTAGAGTACCATTAAGAGAATAGATAAGTTGTTACGATTTGTCAAATCTCTTCTAATCATTATAGTAAATAAGGAGATAAGGTATGTAGCCACCGCTAATTGCGCAAAGGGCTTTGAAGGGTCAAAGGGCCCTTTTTGTGCCCGCCCAGAGATATAAGGTCGGTTCAAGATAGAGGTTACAATTCAAGAACCGACCTTATTCATATGTGGTGAGTAGAAAAATCGTTCACCGCAATCACTCATCAGTCATTGCTCTTGCTCATAATTTATCAATCAGGGTCATTGATACCACATACTACAAACCATACTAACCTTATACTACCATTAACAACAATGAGCGACGGATATGATTTAAAGATTTGCTGTATGGGTGCTGGATACGTCGGCGGACCAACAATGGCTGTGATTGCAGCAAAATGTCCCAAGGTGCGTCATTTGCTGTTTTATTGTGTTTATTGATATGGAATCACGATATATGGATATTTGTATGGCTATTTGATACTATATATCAAGTTTATCCTACTGTGTATGATCGAGTTCAGAGAGAGAAGAAGTACTATACTGCAATCGATATAATGATATGAATGTGCAAATCTTGTGCAAAGAATATTAGATCAGCCATCAACTTGGAGAAGGAGATGAACGACGATAGAAGAATATGTGGACTGCCCATTTCATATTATATTGATTGCAATGTACTTTTAAACTTCTAAACAATCTCATTTCTCCAACACATATCATACATCAAACATCATACAAATATATACCATATCTACTTATAGATTCGTGTATGTGTAGTTGATCTCAACCAAAAACAGATTGATGCATGGAACTCATCAAGTCTACCCATCTATGAACCTGGTCTTCCAGAAGTAGTTGAAGGATGTCGTGGAAAGAATCTCTTCTTCTCCACTGATATCGAAGGTGAAATTAAGAAAGCTGATATTATCTTCATTTCTGTTAACACACCCACAAAGACTCAGGGTATCGGTGCTGGACGTGCTGCTAATGTTAAGAATTGTGAATTGTGTGCTCGTACCATTGCACAGGTATCTGATAGTGATAAGATTGTTGTTGAGAAGAGTACTGTTCCCGTGCGTACTGCACAGGCAGTTCGACGTGTCTTGGAATGTAATGAGAAGGGATTAAAATTCCAAGTATTAAGTAATCCTGAATTCTTAGCTGAGGGTACTGCTATTCCTGATTTGATGAAACCCGATCGTGTACTTATTGGAGGAGTTCAGAGCGAGGAGGGAATAAAGGCTGCGGAGACATTGGCTTCTGTGTATGCCAATTGGGTACCCCGTGAGCAGGTCCTTACTACCAACCTTTGGTCATCTGAGTTATCAAAGTTGGTTGCCAATGCCTTCTTGGCACAACGTGTATCATCAATCAACTCCATCTCTGCATTGTGTGAGGCCACTGGTGCCAACGTTTCAGAAATTACACGTGCTGTGGGTATGGATGATCGTATTGGAAAGAGATTCCTCAACTCATCGATTGGATTTGGTGGATCATGCTTCCAAAAGGATATTCTCAACTTGGTATACCTCTGTGAAACATATGGATTGAAGGAGTGTGCTGAGTACTGGAACCATGTCATTAAAATGAATGACTACCAAAAGAAGCGATTCTCGGAGAAGATGGTGCATACTATGTTTAATACTGTCACGGGGAAGAAGATTGCCGTTCTAGGGTACGCCTTCAAGAAGGATACCGGAGATGTTCGTGAGACTCCTTCTATGTTTGTCGTTCGTGATCTCGTCCTTGAACAGGCCAAGATTCATGTTTATGATCCCCAGGTGAGCCGAGAGGATATGTGGACTGAGATGGATTACACATGCAGTATGAACGCTACCACCCACCCTGGATTGGAGGAAGCTGTTACAACATCTCCTGATGCTTACTCTGCATGTGATGGTGCACATGCGTTGGCAGTATTGACTGAGTGGGATGAGTTCAAGACATTAGATTACGAGCGTATTTACAAAACTATGGCAAAACCTGCATTCATCTTTGATGGGCGTAATATCTTGGATCATGAAGGTTTGAGGAAGATTGGATTTGAGGTTCATGCTATTGGCAAGCCAGATCCTAACAAATTTTCTGATCTTTAAATGGAGAAGTTGTTTGCAAAGGTGTAGAGTTGGGGGTACAATGTTGTTTTAGACAAGAGACACGGGGGGATACGTTAATTGTAATTAGTTGTCTCAATTTCATAAATCTACTACTCTTAAATTGTTTATAGTATAGACTTCAATATTTATAGAGACACAATCATTGATTGGCAAGAGCAACTATCATAGTAACCGAGCACATTGGGACAGTGTTTGCCAAACCATTTACTTGCTAAACAAATCAAACCTTTCCCTCACTGCTGAATCTTCATGATGTTTAAGCCCATCATAATCCAATAAATTCCAAACAAATGAGAGCGGTGAACTCCCTGGGATGTGAGATTCATAGCCCAATCTTCCCAAACAGACATAGGGTGTAAATTTCTTATTCTCAGTTTGATATCTACGACACCACAGGATAATCTTTGAGTCGTCCTTCTTTATCATTGCCTCTTGACCGTATTGTATTAATTTGTGAATTACTGGTGATTCATCATGCATACGACTACCACCAAACCAGGTTATTTGTCGTCCATCTAAAAGAAAGTCATTCGGGGAATCGGAAGTGGCTAGATTTACCCAAAGGAAGACACAATTTGACCATTCTTGAACTCCACAATACTTGTTAAATGATAGTTTTGTATTGATCAATCGTTCTTGATCATATGCTGTGGCTGACAGTGAGAAGCATTGATTAATTACATACTCTTTTCCTGTGTATTCCACCATTTTACCGAGCAAACCAGTTGTACCCAAAACAAGTTTGTTCACATCAAGATTAATGGAGCGAACTGAATTAGGAGAAGGTACCCCGGGTTTCGATTTGGTGTATGTTGGTACACGTTTTGGTTTTGCAATGGCAGAGACATCTGTTTTTGTATCATCCGTATCCAAGTAGGCTGCATCATCATGTGAACGCTTCCTACCACTAATTTGTTTCTCATTCAACAACATTACATCTTTATAATCTGGTTTTGTTTGAGATGAAAGTCGTCCCGAACGTCGAACAGGTCCAGTATATACTTTCCTTTGCTGACTATTGCGTTTATTATTAGTTGACCGTGGAGGATTTGGGGTGTTAACTTGTGGTACTGGTAGTGCTAAACCCAACTCTTTCAACCTTCTTTGATTCCTTGCAATCTTAGCCTTGCGCATAGCCAAGTAGGGATTGGAATCCTCTTCATTATCTGCGGTATCATTCTGCTGCTTACGGCTTTATAAGCCGACAAACCCGCCCCTCTCGCTCATAACTCATGAACTCCCTTAAAAACTCTACCTAAAAACTTACACTACTTTAGCGATTGAACGGTATCTTCCTGTTATAGTAGATTAATTTACTAGCCACCGCCGATGAACTTGCGAAGAGGATGTTATCACCAGACGAAAGAGAAGAGCCAAATAACGTCGTGATGCCGAGATCAATTTATTAAATCAGCATACTCACCCGAAGAAGACTCATTAGGAAGAGGAGGATATGTTGTCATCAGACGAAAGAGAAGAGGCCAAAGAACGTCGCGATGCAGAGATTGAGTTTATCCAATCAGCATACTCACCCGAAGAAGCGTACATATTAAATGGGGATATCATTCGTATACTGCAATTACCAGTTAACAATAATGATGACGTAGTAAAGGTTGAACTGCGTCTTCAAATGCCAGAAGGATACCCTATTCATGAAGATGCAGTACTCAATATTAAAGGACATTTGAAATCATCTCCATCGAATCCACAAATTAGAAAAGCAGCTTTATCAGCTATACCTCAATTGGTAGAGAAATGCCAAGCAACTGCAGTGGAAGTAGCTGAATGTGGAGAGGCAGTATGGTCAGTACTAAATAGCGCAGAAGAGTTTATTGAATCTGAGTGGAAAGATATATTGGAAGAATATGCATCGAATACCAATACAACAAAACCAACGAACATAGAGCCCGATAGTAGCAATAGTGACAATACACTTACACTCGGAAGAAGGATAATATACTCACATCATATAATTGCCAACTCCAAACGACGTGCACTGAAAGATTTAGCATCCCAGTATAAGCTTTGCGGATACTTCAAGATTGGATGGCCAGGAGTGATACTTATTGAAGGCGAAGAATCGAATTGCCAACTCTTTACTGATGAGATAAAACGATGGAGGTGGCAAATGATACAAGTTAGAGGAGAAGAACAGAAAAACATACCTAATGGTGAAGAGTTGGAATCTCATCGACAACTTCCCCTTCAGTTTGAAGAGATTGGAGAAGACGGAATGTCTATACTTGCAGGTAAATGTCGCGAGTCTGGACTAGAGAGATTATACTTACAATGTATGAAGATCAATGATCACAGGACCCTTGACTCAGATG
>Ga0214478_101473_pt1 | contig 11680 bp, 10 predicted proteins | sample M1_20Mar14CPVII9_2_FD_178001 | JGI IMG/M metagenome (GOLD analysis project Ga0214478, IMG submission 178001) | Marine eukaryotic communities from Monterey Bay, California, United States - M1_20Mar14CPVII9sort6BwellD7 | ecosystem: Environmental > Aquatic > Marine > Unclassified | place: USA...
CTGAGGAGAAGCGTATCGAAAGTGGTGAGGCAAAGCAAAAGATGCAGGGTCAAAAGGATGTCACTCTCTCAAAGCGTATTTCTGGTGACCAAGATGGAGATGCTTGTATTAGTGGATCTGTTCTAACCAAACATGCTGATCGTCTCTATGAGTTGACTCTAAGTAAGGATGAGAAGGTTCGACACATGATTATTGACTTGATTGGACACCTTTTACGTCAGGGTTTGATCAATCCAATGGCTATTGTACCACATCTTTTAGCAGTGCAAGGAGATGTCAAGTCTCCCTCAACTCGTTCTTTGGCATTAAAGTTGCTGCTAAATGAAGGAGAGAAGCGACCTGATATGTTACGCCAGAGGATTTGTGCTGGTCTCAAGCATGCTTTTTCATTTCAAAAGGCTGTGTACCCTTCAGATGCAAATGGGTCACCTCGAGTTACTGCGCTTCTGACTAAAACGGAAGGTCCTAGTGTCGTAACGGAAACTATCTTTGATGCGGTAAGTGTTTAGTAGTTTGATGATCTGATTCATCCATGTTTAGTGCTTATTCTCACTTTTCATTATAGGTTATCAAAGAAAGTGCAATCCGTAACAAAAGAGCACAGCGCCAAGGATTGTTGAAAGGAATTATCTCACTCTTTGAGAAAGATCCCGACTCGGAGAATACTGATGCCAATCAACTTCCTCTTTTAGCCTTTGCTTCTGAGATTTTGGCTCATCTACCATACTCGGCGTTGAATGATCCTCTTTTCATCGTTTACCATACATCATGCATCACCGCTCTTGATGGACAAACAATTATCAATCAGTTTGCCGAGCTTGTTGGTGGTGATATGTGTGATCCTAATGCCGGAGAAGATGATATAGAAGTAAAGCAACGGAAAGGCAACTTCAAAGCGAAGGATTTTGGACTTGAGGATAAAGGTGCAGAGTTTGGTCAACTATGTGTCAATGCTTGCCGTATTCTTCCTTTGTTGCAGCTAAAGAACTTCTTGCGAAAGGCGTACAATTTGTCTGAAAACAGAATGACCGAGTATGTGCCCAGTGAGAAGGAACGGATAAACGAGAAGGGAATTTCAATTAATCCAAACATAACTCCCTTTTCATGCAACTTTGCACCTATCTTCGATGACGGACAGAAAATCCGATGGGCATACGCAGCAAAAATTTACACACAGTTCCGTGTTTTTATGAGAGACGCTGAGGAAGAGGAACTCACATATGAAACTAAGAAGTCACCCAAGAGGGGCGGAAAAAGAAAGAATAGCGACGCTGCTGCTTCTCCCAAGGTATCACCTGATGCAGAGTAACTCGTTTGTCTCTGTTTGACTTGTGCCCTTTGGAAGGGTTAATGGAGCCGTGTGTTTTCATAATATATGTCTAAAAATAGCTAACAAAATTGTTTCAATCTGATGATTACTGATTACTAAGCCCTACTATTAGGAATTTTGTTCAATCTTCATACACCATATGTTTGTATGATTTGAGATTATGTCTAACCGCATACATATCTCAGCATCATACTATTATTAATATCCTCTGCTTCTCTTTGCAATGGATAATGCCTTCATTCTTGTATTGAATAGATCAAAATCTCGTGTCCTATATGATGGTGCTATTATCTCTCTTCTTCTATCACTACTTTTTGGTATACTACCTAACAAAGATCCAGTAGATACACGTACTTGATGAAATTGTCCACACATCAATTGGCCTACCAAACAGATGATAAAGCCTAAAAATACCTCTATGATAACATCAAGCGGCGGTGATGATGTATCTGATAAATCAGCTATTAATGCTAATGACCGGTATTGTAAACAAGAGTATGCAGAGTGCAATATAAGCACCACACCAATTGTTGTTATTAGAGAGTTGCCAAAAAATAATGCCATTGGATGTGTATGTTGTTTTGTATGTTTGTTGCAAAGATGATATCGATTGCTCCTCAAAAAGTCCAGGATTGATAAGTAAGTAGTAAATAAGATACGCCGATAGTATATTAAATATTATTAATGCTTTGAGGACAACGTAGTTTAGTAAAGTTGCAGCGCGAGGTTGATATTGAGATGACTTTTCAGTATTTGAGTACAGTGCTCCACCAGCCCCAATCCACTATTTGTTACAACTATCAATACTTAAATGGTTGCAGCAAAATAACAATGGCCTTCTACACTTCGTATGCTTCAATACTGTGAAGTAAGTTCAACTGGTAGTGGTACTGGGACAGGCGGACAGACTAGTACTGAGTGAGATGATTATTTAATTATTTGTAGTTATTGAGAGCTTTGATAAGATAGAGAGTAGAGGCGTCGAGATTAGAGTTCTATTGTGTTATTATCATCTTTAATTGTACCATGTCGTCTATTCTTCTATCCGTTACAAAGAGATGTGTCTCCTCATCAGCGACGAGAAGATATGTACAATCTCAAGTACCACAAACATTGCAAGTTGCAATAAGTAATCCATCACATAATATTATCAGTCCAATCAATTCCACATTCACACCATTAGGATCAACAGTACGATCGTTTGGTAGAAAGGGTTCTAGAATGGGACATCATATTGAATCCTTAGATGAAATGGCACATAATGATAGTAGAGAGGAGGCAAAACATCGTCGTGAGGAAAAGAAGGCCAAAAGTAAAAAGGCAAGATTAGCATCAAAGGGTGAAAAGAATAGTAGTAGTGGCAGTGATGTTTCATCAAATGATGATATAGAAGAATCAGGTGGTAATTCAGATGATGATTTCGGACCCAAGGAAGATGAACATGGCAATCCACTCCTACCAGATTCGGCAGTAGTTCGATCCAACATGTTGAATGTTATAGCAATATTAGAACGATCATTCTCATCTATTAGAGGCGGAGAGGCTACTGCAGAAATGTTTGATAGTGTTAAAGTATCTGCTTATGGAGAAGTGGTACCATTAAGTACTGTTGGACAAGTCGTCATAGAAGATCCACAACGAGCAACAATCTCTTGTTATGACCCGTCAGTGACTGCTGATGTACGTGATGCTGTTCGTGATATGCCAGGTATGAATCTTAGTCCCTACATTGAAGAAGGAGGTTCCGGCGTTGTTATTATACCAATACCCCGTGTTAGTGAAGAGACTAGGACACAACTAGTGAAAGAATTGGGAAGAAAGGCCGAGAATGGTAAAACTAGAGTACGAAAGATTAGGAGAGCAGCGATGAATATTATCAAGAAGGGAACTGATGGTAAGTTAGAGGGAATATCGAAAGATGATGCCTTTAGATTGGGAAAAGAGGTGGAAAGTATTACTGAAGAGGTTCTTGGCGTTTTGAACGCTATCGTCGAGAAGAAACAAAACAGTGTGATGAATGATTAACTTAAATCACATATGGGCAAATAAAGCAGAGACTTAAATAGCTAGCTACAAAATAAACTGTACACAATTATTTTGCCCTGATGTGGAACTTGAATAGCACACTTTATTTCTAAATATACCTATCACATTCACAAATTAAGTTAGTACCCCTAGCTATGTACATAATGCATCCCTATGTTTGGCATGTTCATGTCGTTGTTAATGCAGAAGGGGTGTTTGAACGATCCTCGGGAAGGTTCATCATCTGATCTAAGGTCATTATTCGTTTCTCAACAACATCATCAGTACGCTTGTCAAAGTATCCCGACCTTCTTTTTTCAGCAATGGTGGGGTCAATCATTTCCTGCAGATTAGGTGCAAGAATCCTCTGTCGCTCTGATGAGCTGCTCAACCGTCCCATTCGTGTATTCGGAAGGTATGTGCAGTATGGTGGCGGGTCAAGTCCACCGTACATAACTGACCAATTCCGCCCAGGCACGAGTTCCGTTGACGACTTGTTAGGAGGGTCCTCACATGAGTAGAAGCAATTAGAATAGTCAGCACACATTGCAATATTCCACTTTGACCCCCATAGGTACAATCCCACATCTGAATATCCATCGTCTGCTTCCTTGACAAATAATATCTCTTCCTCACTCATACCGATTTCATCCTCAACTCGGCAGTAAATACCGTTGACGATCTCAGTCCCTGCTCCCTCCACTAATACTCGTTCCATCTCGCAAGGATCCCTGTTGTCCAAACTATCCTTAATCAATTTCACCGCCTCAATAATCTGCTTCTCTTCATAAAATCCCGAATCCTTCACCTGTGACTCTAGTAGCTCTGGGTCAATAAACTTTAATTCAATGTGCTGAGATAATCGTTTTGCCACGGGAAGTCTATCACCCTGAGTACTGTTAGCCTTCCATGCGTTGAGGATTTTGAACATGTAAAACTCATCCACATCCATATCCTGATCTTGCATAATAGCCTCAAGACTTTCCTCCTTCATCCACTGAACTCCTCCACCGAGTAATGTATCCATTGGCATTTCTCTCATCGAGTCCAATGCATACCGTTTAATACTATCAACTGGCCCTGCACCCTCACGATAGGATAGTTCATCAAATATAGCACATGCCAACACAGCACGACGGTTAATTAACTTTCGTAATGCACGGTATGTCACTTCCCCCAAGGCACTAAACTTATACAAGTGTGCCAAATGATCAAGCTGCGCCAAGTTACGTGCATTACTTTCACTAGGACTTGTAATACCAAAACTATCCGGTAATTCACCACTAAAACAATGATAAACTGCTGCCTTGATAACCTCCTCGTTACAAAAGTCAATGACTAATGTCTCAGCCCTTTCATCATAATTGGGACTATCACGTTGTTTATAAAATATCTCCTCAAGTACTGGACTGTAACATGCCAATATGAAACGTGATGCACGAACGGGAATACCATCATTACCAAAGATTGATATATCCATCATGTGATTTTTCGAATTAGATTCCCATGCTGATAATAATGCTGCACTGTGATTGTAAACCTGATCGGTAACATTAGGCTTCTCAGACTCAACACGTGCAGCCAAGTACGCGGTGACGTTAGTGGGCTCAAAGTTCCATGATCCTCTACCCTCCTTCTTGCTACCATGCTTTGAATGTGTATTCTTAAGGAATGAATTTCTCTTCCTTCTTGTTAAATCCCTTTTAAGAGGAATTTCATCATCCACTTGACTTCGAGAGTCACCATCACTACTTTGTTCCTTCTTCTTTTCCTTACGTTTCTTCTTATGTTCCTTGTACGCTCGGGAGTAGAAGAAACCCTTCTTTGGTAACGGGCAAAAGAGAGTCGTCTTTGCCTCTTCTAAATTACTAATAGCCGAAGAACTAATTGCCGAAGCTGATGAACGACGCCTAGCTTCGCGACCTGAGGGGGTCATGTTTTGCAATAGCTGCCTTGCAGATGAACTTGTGGAACTACCTCTACGACCGATACCGCCGCCACCTGATGAACCTAATGATCCTCCTATACCGGACGGGAGACTATCCCTTCTAGTTGTAGTTGTGGCCATACTTTATTATTATTGTTTTAAAAGGGCTGTAATCCTGGGGCTTTGAGTGGAAATGTACTTTTTTTGTGGGCTTGCCTTAAATTCGGTATATTCTTGCCAACAGTCGAAAGATCGTTGAAAACTGATATATATCCTATATTATCACTATATTATACCGATCACAGTATTAGTTATGATTTATTAATTCTTCCTTTGCAAGAGTTTGAGTTGTTTTGTGTTTATTTTTTGGTTGCCTGTATCCTACTCGGGGACTTGAACAATAGAGATTAACCTATACTTCATTTTGATGGACTCTCCTTGGGTATGATTTGAGTTAGTTAGTTGTTGTTTAGATTGTTAGTTGGATATAATAATAAAGAACGATGGACGACTCTGATGATAGCGACGTTATACTAATTGATAGTGATGATGATAATGATAGTATTAGTCGAGAGGGCATTTCAACAATCAATGGGGATACTACGGCTATTAATAATATCAACAACTCAACATCCAACTGTTATTCTAATAAGCAACAACAGAAGAAGAAACCCAACAGTGCATTTCATATAAACAGCAAGGATATAGAATGTATAGATTTAGACAATAGTGATGACAATAAATCGTGCTCTTCGTCGTCTTCTTCATCGTCATCCGGTATCCCATCTCCATTGTTCAAAACTAAATCATCTGTTGTTCATAATCCTCTTTCAATCATCCATACCAAATCAATATCTGATAATACAACAGCAGCTAAGAAGAAGGGTTTATCAAATAACAATCAGGATATCTACAAAGAAAATGACGAGGATGATGAGATGATGTCTTGCTGCTACACTGACATGTCTACAGTAACATCTTCTATATCTAATAAGGATACATTATTAGAAGGAAAGAAATCTCAATCCAAGCAGCATAAGCCAAAGAAACGACAATGGAATAATAGAAAAAGAAGTACAACAAACAAATCATCTGATACTACTCATACTGATACAAGTTTAACTGCTGCTAGCACCACAAGTTCTACAGCTACAACAATATCAAAGACAAAGAAGAAGACGAAGGCAAGCAACAATAATGATGAAACGAGTAAACACTTTCATTGCTACCTCCTTCGTTCAATGAATCCAGATCATCCATACAAGACATATATCGGTTTCACTACACATCCACAACGACGTATACGACAACACAATGGCATACTCAAGGCAGGTGGAGCACGGAGAACAAAACGAGCAGGTAGACCGTGGACATTTGTTTGTGTCATACATGGATTTCAAGATAAGATTACAGCATTACAATTCGAATGGGCATGGCAGAATGTAGACAAGTCGAAGGCATTCCGAGAAGCGGTTGGCGATGATAAGTTGGCAAAGAAGATGAAGAGACGGTATGGACCCAAGGCTAGATTAGAAGAGTTACGTATATTATTGAAGGAGTGTTTACCATTCTGTTTGTACTCGCTTACAGTCTACTTTCCAGAAAAGGAGTATCATGATATATTCAGTGGAATATTGAGACGGGGTAAGAATGGTAATCCATACAAAAAGGATGAAGAAGACTGTAATCAATCAGAGACATATGAACCCTTGATGAATATTGAAGTTTGTTTATTAGAAAACATGCCAATGGCAAAAGAAGTAGCAGCGTTGAAGGAGCAGAAGCAGGCCAAGCGTGAAGCAGCCAAGGCACTAAAGCAACAGCAAAAGAAGCAGCAGAAGAAGAAGGGTAAGAAGAAAGTAGCCTATTCGTCTAATTCTGATTTGTTATCTGATGAAAATACAAAGGATGACGATGAAAGTTGTTGGACAGATCTGATTGAGGAGGATTATGATGATATAGAAGAAACAAGCAACAATCTTGATACTATTCAAGAAAAGACATCTATAAACCTATTTGATGATAGCAGTAGTAGTAGTATCATGGATAGTGACGAGGATGAAGGCAGTTTGAGCAGTGAGTCAAGCAGCTCGAACCACAAGATGAGTCATGAAAGTGTTGATACTATTAGTAAGGATTTGTTCAGTCTTTCCATGGGAGATGCATCCAAGAAGAAACATGCTTCGATACCAAGAGCACCAAACAAGCAAAGCAGGGATACTGATGAGTGTGATTTTTCTACCATTTCATCCAAATCTGCTGACTCTGATTGTTGTCTTGACGATATCTGTATTGGAAGTACAAGCAATAGCTCTACAACGAAGAGACAGGAAAAGGAGAACGAACCAGCATCTTCGTCATCAAATCACATGAGCAAAAAGAGTAGCTTAGATGATATTGCTACTGGAAGCAGTTCAATGTCTGAAGTAGTTGACCTTTGTGACTCGCCATAGATTGTACGCCATAGATTGTACTTTCCAATGCTGTTGGCTCGGCATGATGATAGTATATAACAGGGTAGAAGATGCGCTTAGAAAGAATATGAGTATAGTTTGCTTGCAGATATTTGTCTATTTGCTAGCTATAAGCAGAGAAGGTCTTACAAAGACTCATAGTGTTAAATCATATCATCATTCTCTCCCGAACTCTCTTCAACAACAGAGGATCGTCATATCCACGAAATAGCTTCTCTTACTTGACGCCTTTGATCTTTCCGGTGAACTACCAAAGGATGGAAACTTTTTAAGTGATGTTCTCTTAGATGAGAATGCACGAATTGATTGTTTAAACCTTTGGCGTTTACCAATAGTTGAAACTTTATCATTCGTTGCTCAAGATAGAGGTATCAATATATGAAGAAAGAAGCCTGCAGCTGCTGTGACTGTGTACGTATGTATGTACTCCTTACAGCGGTATCCTGAACTAAGACTAAACGCCTCATGAGACCACAGATAGAATGGCAGACAACAGAGTAATAGAGAGGCCTATGAGTGTCTTGATATAAGTTTACTACTACTAGTAACATTTGCTGCACTCTAGAGTAGCAATCTTACTGTTGGGCTGAATGCACTCATAATCTTCTCCGGCTCTCTCGGCTATCTTTGAAAGCAACATTTGAAAAGATTGATATCAAACATTGCAATGGCACTTCGATTGATGCTTCTACTTCTCGTCTTGGCGAGGTATATATTGGTTGACGGGGCAGCTACTATCAACGGGTCGCCTTTATACAATAACAATCTCAGAGGACACCACCATAACGATAGTATTGATAACAATATCATAAACCGTTCACTACATAAAGAAGATGAAGACAACGCATCAGTTATTGTTATGCTCTCACAACCACAAGCATTCCAAATCACTATGTCAATCATCCTTGGTGTACTCATCGCCATACAAATTGTATTATTAACATCATTCATCTACCATCGTACCAAGCGCGTTTTAGAGTTTGCACAACCAATCGTCATATGTATCTTTATAGCTTGCAGTATCATAACTACGCTGGTATTTATAGGGGGATCAAAATGGCTATTTGGGGGGCTCAGCACCCCTAAATCCCCCCAGTAGTTATGGGGGCACATTTTGGATACAAATATGGCTATTTATACCCATATATACGTCATTTGTACCCTAAAAGTACCCGTATTGTGTACGAAATAGCCATGAAGGCTACTTGAGGTCTGACTTTCCGGGGGGCGACATCCGGCCCCCCTATAAATACCAGCGTAATCATAACATCAAGCACATGTTACTTATTTATATATACAACAAATGCTATTGGATGTGCAATACGTGAACCATTGATATATATCTTTATAAGTTTAATGGGTGCAACTATTGCTGGTAGAGCATGGAGGATTAGTACAATTATGAATAATCCACTAAATACTTTTGGCAAGAGTTTGAAGGATGTACCAAGGATTGAGCGTACACGTCAATTCATGTTACATGTGTTAACTTTGTTATCAGGGACAGGAATGTTACGTTGTATAAAAGGAGCAAATGTAAGAGGAGGAGGAGGGGGTACTAGACAATCTCCACTTCGTGTTACTATTACATTTGGGCAAATGATGAGGACAATTCTTATATTGATACTTCCTCAAGTTTTACTTCAGATTGTTATATTGGCTATACCTTCATTGAGATCTGTGCAAAGTATTGTATATACCGACTATTACGGGGTGACTGTGGGACAAAAGATATGTCAGGGTTCTACGGCAGTATCATGGCAATTATATGTTAGCATTGCACTCGCATTATTTCCATACATTGTTGCTTATCTTCTTAATCAAAGGCCAAGAACTGAATTGGAACAATTGCCTGATATGATTGACGAACGAGAGGCTTTAAGGTTATCATTTGGTATATTCATTCGAGTACTTGTGATTGCTGCACCTGTAATTGGATTGACATTATACTCTCCAGCCGCACGTGTATATGCATCAATTTGTTTGGTACTTGGATTGCCACTTGCACTTTGTTATCACATTGCATATATGAAGCTTGTATCTACCATGACATCCACTTCAAAACAGCGAAGATTTTCATCGTCATCATCTGTCAGAACATCAACGGATAGTATTGGCGATAAGAGTTCAGCTGCATATGCACTCAAGATGGCTGAAATGTATTCAAAGATTGGCAGAACAGAAGAAACTATACAGCTTGTTGAGGAAACATTAAGTATTTTTAGAAAGGGAGTTAGCAGTGGAGTTATTGCTGCAAACATTGGCCAGAGTGATGGCAGAACTGAGGTGGGCTCTGGTTTTACAAGGAATGATCTAAAGGCATTAGAAGCTGACGAGTTGCAACTGATAATTCAACTTCTTAGAATCAAAAGTAGTGCTATCGTCAAAGTGCGTGCTGGGCCACAAGAATTAGCAATGAGTGCCCAAACTAACATTGGTAAGTGGGTATTCCATCTGTATCAAATGAGTATCATTTCAGTATTCTTCTCTATTTATTAATGAATATTGGGACGCACTCATTTCAGACGCCTTAAAGATCTTTGAGAATTGCCCTACTGCGGTCGATATGAAAGATGCCTCAATCGTTTTTCCGATCTACAATCTCGTAGGGGCACAGCTAAAGGGAGGAGTAATTGAACAAGATGATCAATGTTCATTGGAGAGTGATCTTGCTGAGAAGTACGTGCAAGAGGCTCAGACGCAGGTTAGTAATGTGCATATTCGTACATTATCGTATCACATCCTTCTTACAATACCTTTTGCCAACCAAATTATCAGGTGTTTCATTATGCAAGAGCACTGGCCTATCTAGCAGAATACAAAGGCAGAATTGGCTCACATGAGGAGGCATTCGAATACTTCAATATAATGAAATCAATTTACGTGCCAGAGGTACATCAGAAGCTTCTCAGCAAAGCGTATGCTATGGATAAATGTGCTATATGCATTGCTATTTCTGCTTTGTGGCACTTGCAGAAGGGCGATATAGATAGAGCAATAGAACAGTGTGAATATATTATCAATGAGATTCTACCAAGCTATGATAAAACTGATGTTATTGGCTTGTATACAATATTGCTTGCACTGATTCGTGTGTTGAAATTTAATGGTCATGTGGGCAAAGTAAGAGATGTTTATAATACAGTGGTACCCTCGGGCATTGAAAATCACTTTGCTGTCGGTCACCTCCACAAACCAATGCAATTACTTTTGAAGATATGTGATGGGAGCTCAGAGCAATACAGTACGGTTCAGTTTAGTGATGTTGAGTTAGCTCTCAACTTCGATCCGGCAGATATGCCGGACAAAAACTTTACGTGTGATGGTTTTAGCATGAAGTCTATGTCAGCAGAAATCTGTCTTCATCTTTCGAGGAGGATAGCACCGGGAAATGCCGAGAGGGAGCGTCTGGTTGATAGAGGTATCGAACAGTCAAATATAGCTAACGAAAGAGTTACTGCATCCAATGGTATGATTAAACATATTTTGGCATACGAGGGGAATAAGGAAATCCAGATAAGATTGATAGAATTGAAGAGGGAGGACACTACTGTTTCTAGGACGGTTATATACGACAACAATGTACACATCGATGGCACATTAAATTCTTCTAACTGCATCACAACAAAGAGGGATCAGTTTTCACCCTTGGAAACTCCGAAGAGGGTAGGTGGGGGATAGCATAAATATCAGAGTTCTATGCTGGAAGAAAAATGTTTTTAAAATTTGCAAGGTAGGTAAAACCATAAAAAATTATATAAGTACCTATAGTGTTTGAAATCATTGAAAGTAGTCCCCATTTTTCTAGAGTAAAGGAACAGCAGTACTTATGCATAGTTTGAATATAGTTTGAATTATTACATCGAGTAATTATTATCTTAGTGTTTGAAATCATTGCAAAGTAGTCAGGGCGGCTTATTTGGT